>Ga0308158_10000210_pt1 | contig 124919 bp, 116 predicted proteins | sample PhyBR2_FD_201038 | JGI IMG/M metagenome (GOLD analysis project Ga0308158, IMG submission 201038) | Phyllosphere microbial communities from UC Gill Tract Community Farm, Albany, California, United States - DLSLB.R2 | ecosystem: Host-associated > Plants > Phyllosphere > Unclassified | place... | reverse complement strand
GACCGTATTTTCATACGCTCTTACTCTTTTTTTCTGTTAATCCAATATGTCTATGAACTTGTCTTCTTATCTCTCGCCTTCTCTCGGAAAGCGATTGCAAAACTAAGAACTCTTTTTAAACTATCCAAATCTTTTTTTGAAAAATTTTGAAAGAATTTGTGGGCGATGAGGGATTCGAACCCCCGACCCTCTCGGTGTAAACGAGATGCTCTGAACCAGCTGAGCTAATCGCCCGTTTTGTTTTTCAAACGGAAAACAAAGATACAAAACTCTTTCCTTATCTTCCAAATTATTTTTTCAAAAAAATTAATCTGTTATCAAATCTTTAAAAGAACGTTCGCTTCGGTATTGCGGTTGCAAATGTACTCTCTTTTATTCCCCTTTTCCTAATATTTTTTCATCTTTTTTCTCATTATTTTTCTAGATGTTAAGAATCAAATAATTACATTTTAATCAACTGTCCAAACAACAACCTAAACCCAAGAATTTCACGGGCAAATCCTTGCTCTCATCTTAAAAAACACAAAAATCCAGCTTAAAGAAAATTAAAAACAGCTATACACTTATTGCTGTATAACTGTTTTTCACATTTATTTCGTCTCCAATAACCCGTTTTTGCTTATCGTTCTCAGCTAAACAACTTCTGCTACCACAAAAGTACTGCCTCCAATATAGATCATATCCTCGGGCAAGGCTACCTGTTTGGCATGGATTAACGCCAGAGGGATCGACTCAAAGGTTTTCACAATAAAACCTTGTTTCTCCAATTTAGTTTTTAAAACTGCGGCATCCAGTCCTCTTGGAACGTCCGGCTTTGCCACAAAATATTCAGCTGACTTAGGTAACAACGGAATAATGGATTCAAGATCTTTATCATTTACAACACCGAAGACCATATAAAGTTTCTTAAACTTCTGTTCCTGTACCTGCTTCATGACAACTGCGAGCCCATCCTTATTATGTGCTGTATCGGCCACAATGAGGGGAAACTCCGATAAAACGGTCCACCTTCCTTTTAATCCGGTATTTCTACCCACCTTCAAAAAGCCTTCTTTTATGTTTTCATCGGAAATATCAAATGACCTTTTAAGATGAAGCAATGCCTCATAGGCTGTTTTTTTATTATGTTGCTGGTAGCTCCCTTTCAGATCCGAATCCAGCTCCGGAATTCCGGTATTAAGAGCGGCATAGTACACGGGGGCATCCTGGTTATGTGCCACTTTATCAAAAACCTCTTTTGTTTCCTCTGTAAATTCCCCCACAACAACAGGAACATTTTTCTTGATAATCCCGGCTTTTTCAAAAGCAATTTCCTCAATGGAATTGCCCAGTATATTCATATGATCCCACCCAATGTTTGTAATAACACTCAATAAGGGCGTAATGATGTTCGTTGAATCAAGTCTCCCTCCGAGTCCTACTTCAATTACGGCGACATCGACTTTCTGTTCGGCAAAATACTGGAATGCCATTCCTACCGTCATTTCAAAGAAACTCAGATGATTTTTTTCAAGAAACTCCTTATTGTCTTCAATAAAGCCAACCACAAATGCCTCTGTAACTTCGTGTCCGTTAATTTTTATACGTTCCCGAAAATCCGTCAGATGGGGAGAAGTATAAAGACCAACTTTATAACCGGCTTCCTGAAGCACTGAAGCTATAAGTGAAGACGTCGATCCTTTGCCGTTGGTCCCGCCAATATGTATAGTTCTGAATTTATTCTCGGGATGCCCAAGGTGTGCTGAAAAATTCTGTGTATTAACCAGATCCTTTTTAAAAGCATCCATCCCGATTTTCTGAAACATCGGTAATTGAGCAAACATCCAATCAACTGTGTCCTTATATGTTTTCATCTCCGGTAATTTTTATACTTTTATATTTAAATATGTAATATTTTTTTCATTATTTAGCACAAATAATTGTTCTTAAATAATCATCTACAAAAATCATTTTTTTAAGCGTTAAATAAAACTTTATGATGACATTTTTTTTGCAGGCCGCACCTGACAGTTTAACTCAAACAACACAGGCAATGGTAGAAAACGTTACAACTACCAAAGAATTATCCCTTTTTGAGTTTGCCATGAAAGGTGGTGTTTTTTTAATTCCTATCGTAATCTTATTTGTATATACCGTATACATCACCATTGAAAGATATCTGTATATACAAAAGGTAACAAAAAAAACAAGTTCCGGCTTGATGGATTCTCTGAGTACGCAGCTGAATTCAGGTAATTTAGATCTTGCCATCGCTTCTGTTCAGAGAGAAGACACCGCAGAATCGAAAGTATTACACGAAGGATTACTCACTATAGGCCGACCTATTTCGGAGATTGAATCCAATATGGAGAAGGTAACCAACATCGAAATTGCCAATATGGAGAAAAAGATGAACCATCTGGGTACCATTGCAGGAGTTGCTCCTACATTGGGATTTGTGGGAACCATTTCGGGAGTAATTAAAATCTTCTATAACATCTCTATAACTGAAAACATCAGTATTGCAAATATTTCAGGAGGTTTATATGAAAAAATGATCAGCAGCGGCGCCGGTTTAATCGTTGGAATCATTGCGTATGCCGCATACCATGTCCTAAACGGTAAGATTGACTCGTTTGCATTACAGGCTCAAAAAATTATTTTAAAGTTCATTAATATAATACAACGTCCAAATGGCCATAAAGAGAAATAGAAGGTTCCATGCCGAAGTCGCAACATCATCGTTGAGCGATATCATGTTTTTCCTGTTGCTTTTCTTTATTATCATTTCGACTTTAGCTAATCCAAATGTCATTAAAATGACATTACCTAAAGCCGAATCAACGGAAAAAACGAATAAACAGTTAATTACCCTTTCGGTAAATGAAAACAAAGAGTTCTTTATTGACAAGGAACAGGTAAATCCCGAAGATCTTGAGGCTCATCTGCTTGCAAAACTCGGGGACGACAAAACACAAACCGTCGTTGTCAGGATTCCTTACAACCTGCAGGTTCAGGATCTCGTTAACGTTTTACAAATAGGTGTAAAAAACAATCTAAAATTTGTAATTGCTACCAATAAGCATTAAAAAAAACCGATCATATGATCGGTTTTTTTTAATGCTGTATATTTTTTATTTAAGTCTGAAATTATAGACGATGCTTCCTACCTGACTGTCCGGTGCAGATGACTTTGCTTCCCACTTGGTTTTTAAAGCAGCTTCTTTAGCAATACCCTGCAGACAGCGAGAACTGTTCGTTGATCCTTTTACGCCGGGAAGTGCGCTGACCACATTGCCGTTACGGTCTACTGTAACGCGGACCACAATGGTTCCTGCTTCGTTGCAATTGTTATTGGGAGCAGGACGTACCACAGCTTTTCTTCCCGCTAGTGAATAACCTGTTCCGCCTCCGGTGCCCGATCCTGATCCTGCACCGATTCCGGTTCCGTTCCCCGTACCATGTCCGCCTCCGGTGCCTCCACCAGAACCTCCGTTGCCATAATAATTATCTGAAGTTAAAGAACCATCGCGCTTTCCTTTATTACCTGCAATCCCATCATCGCCATCGCCTCCTTTATTCTTTCCGTTGGCAAAACTGCTCAATGCATTCTTTGTAAAATCGGATACCTGCTGTTTTTTAGGTTGTTCTTTTACAACTGGTCTGGTATTTTTCGGCTTTTCTTTTGATGTCACCGTTTTTTTCACAACTGTATAATCGCGTTCTTCTTTTATATTTTCCTGTGCCAGAATATCCTCTTCAACTTCGGGTTCATAAGCGGCAGACATTTTTTTACCTGCATCCTTTACATTCAGAACTTCACTGGTAAAGTCATTTCCCATACCTACCTCGCTGTCTCCAAAGTTGATTTCCACTCCTCCGCCTCCGCCACCAGCCAGATTGGCTATTGAAACAGAATCAATAAAACGGACAAACAACAATATCAATAAAAGAGCACCTGTAACGCCTGCGGTGATCAGCATTGATTTTTTTTCCTCATTTGTGAACTGCATCATCATACTTCCTTAGTATAATTTAATTTTTAAGTAAATATACATTTTATTGTATTTATTCAAACAAATACCTTGTTTAAAAAATAAGCAAGTATTTCTACTTGCTTATTTTTTTATATATGTTCTGAGCAACAATTATACCAATTGTTTCAGTGCATTTTCAAATGCCGCAGCAGAAATATTTGTTTTTCCGCTGTTAACCGTATGTGCTTTTTCAATTGCCTTGCGGATTGTAGCTGAAGTATCTTCAAATACTTTCGAATCGTTCATAGGCACTCTGCTCTCCATAAAGTATGCAAATACGCGGGCCATACCACAGTTTGAAATAAAATCCGGAATCAGGCTGATCTTTGAATCGACATATTCCATAATAGGTCCGAAAAAGATTTCTTTATCGGCAAAAGGAACATTTGCTCCACAGGAGATCACTTCAAGCCCTGAGCTGATCATTGCGTCTACCTGATCTTTCTGGATTAAACGTGAAGCTGCACACGGCGCAAATACTTCAGCACCCATTGACCATATTTTTTCATTGATTTCCGCAAAAGGAATCATATTATCCGCAACCAGCGTATTTCCGTTTTTGTTTAAAAACAATTGTTTGATCTCCTCGAAAGAATATCCTTCGGCTTTCATTATTCCTCCGTCGCGGTCGATAATTCCTACTACTTTGGCTCCCATCTGGGCAAAATAATAAGCTGCAGCAGCTCCTACGTTTCCGAAACCTTGTACAATGACTCTTTTTCCTTCAACGTTTCCTCCGTAAATATCATAGAAATGACGAACTGCCTCGGCAACACCGTAACCTGTGATTAAATCTGCTACTTTTATTTTTTTAGAGGCATCGGGTGTATAGGCCGTGTCAACTACTTCCATTAATACTCCCTGGCGCAACTGCCCCACCCTGTTAATTTTTTCTGCTTCCGTCGGTTTAAAATGTCCGTTAAAAACCCCTTCCTGAGGGTGCCATAAACCACAATCTTCGGTCATTGGAATAACCTCATGAATTTCATCAACATTTAAATCACCTCCCGTTCCATAATAGTTTTTCAGCAATGGAAAAACAGCTTTATACCAACGTTTTAAAACGCCTTCTTTACGCGGATCGTTCGGATCGAAATTAATTCCCGATTTTGCTCCACCTATAGCAGGCCCTGCAACCGTAAACTTCACTTCCATTGTTTTAGCCAAAGACAAAACCTCGTTCATATCAAGTCCTTTACGCATACGGGTACCACCTCCGGCGGCTCCGCCTCTTAAAGAATTGATTACAGCCCATCCTTCTGCTTCTGTTTCAGCATCAGACCAATGGAATACAACTTCAGGTTTTTTATCTTCAAACTTCTTTAATAAATCTTTCATTTTTTGATTACATTTTATTTTCCACAAATATAAATCATTACTTAGCATTTTCGCAATTAGTTGCCAACAAATCCTCGTTAAATATATTTCCGGAACAATGATCCTGTGAAGCTCCTGTAACACTGCATAAAACATTTATTTTATTTTCCCTTCTCAAAGCCCCCAGGAATCCGAAAATAATAGCTTCCTTAAAGTCAATAAGCTCTTTTGGTCCCGGCTCAATTTGGTTTCCTGTTGCATAAAATTTTAGTCTTTCCAACAGGTATATATTATAAGCCCCTCCTCCTGTAACCAGTACACGGCCCTTTGTTGTAAGGGATTTTGCAATCTGGAAAGCCATATGTTCCGTAAGGGTTGACAGTATATCATGAACTTCGAGTTTATAATGACCTATTAAGGGCAGGAATACCTGTTCCACCTGCTCAGCTCCGAGAGATTTCGGTCCCTGCTGATCATAAAAATCAAGACTGTTCAACGCTTTTAAAAGTTCTTCACTGACACTGCCGGATGCTGCGATTTCACCGCCTTTATCAAAATCTTTGCCGACAAGTTCCGCAAAATGGTTCAACAGGGTATTGACCGGACAGATATCAAAAGCCACCCGTTGTCCTTCCTTTTCAAAAGATATATTCGAAAATCCGCCGAGGTTCAGGCAATAATCAAAATCAGAAAACAACAGTCTGTCTCCAACGGGTACAAGCGGAGCTCCCTGCCCTCCCAAAGCAACATCCTGTACCCGGAAATCACAAATAAAAGGGAGCGCTATCGTATCGGCTATAAGCGGAAGATTTCCTATCTGAAGAGTAATTCCATTTTCAGGTTGATGAAGAACAGTATGGCCGTGAGAAGCGATAAGGTCAAGATCGTTCAGGTCATTCCTTGTGATAAATTCGTTCAGCAGTTCTCCTAAAAAATACGTATATTCTATATTTAAAAGGTGCAGATCTGCTTCTGTGAGCCCCATGGCATTTTTTAACTGCCCGTACCATTCTTTCGGGTACGGTATGGTTTCACCCGTTATAAACCGATAGGTCCAGACATCATTTTCACGACAGAATTCCGTTACTGCACAGTCTACACCGTCGAGGGAAGTACCCGACATAACACCGAGTATTTTATATTTTTGCAAATTCATAGACTAAAAATACTCATATATTTTGAATTTTTAGCAATATTCAAGTATATTTGGAACAGAAAATTAATGAATTCTAAAAACAAGATTAACAGGATGGATTTTAAATTAACTGAAGAGCAATTGATGATTCAACAAGCGGCTCGTGACTTCGCTCAGACTGAATTATTACCAGGAGTTATTGAACGTGATGAACACTCAAAATTTCCTGCCGATGCTGTAAAAAAAATGGGGGAACTAGGTTTCTTGGGAATGATGGTTGACCCTAAATATGGGGGTGCCGGTTTAGACAGCGTATCTTATGTATTGGCAATGGAAGAAATTGCAAAAGTTGATGCGTCTGCTGCAGTAGTGATGTCGGTTAACAACTCACTCGTTTGTGCCGGTATGGAAAAATATTGTTCTGAAGAACAAAAAATGAAATATTTGGTACCGCTTGCAAAGGGGGAAGTAATCGGAGCTTTTTGTTTGTCAGAACCTGAAGCGGGATCTGATGCCACTTCGCAAAAAACAACCGCTATTGATATGGGAGACCACTATCTTTTAAATGGTACCAAAAACTGGATTACCAATGGTAGTACAGCTTCTACCTATCTTGTAATTGCTCAGACAGATCCTGAAAAAGGACATAAAGGGATCAATGCCTTCATCGTTGAAAAAGGATGGGCAGGATTCGAAATCGGATTAAAAGAGAAGAAAATGGGAATCAGAGGATCCGATACGCATTCCTTAATGTTTACAGATGTAAAAGTTCCTAAAGAAAACAGAATCGGTGAAGACGGTTTCGGTTTTGCTTTCGCTATGAATGTACTTAACGGGGGACGTATTGGTATTGCTTCACAGGCATTAGGTATTGCACAGGGCGCTTATGAATTATCCTTAAAATACGCTAAAGAACGCAAAGCATTCAAAACGGAGATTATCAACCACCAGGCCATTGCCTTTAAACTTGCCGACATGGCTGTGAACATCACCGCCGCCCGTATGTTATGTTTCAAAGCCGCTGCTGAAAAAGACAATGGTGAAGATATTTCCATTTCAGGAGCCATGGCTAAATTATTTGCTTCGAAAACTGCTATGGACACTACCGTTGAAGCGGTTCAGATCCACGGTGGTAACGGTTACGTAAGCGAATATCACGTAGAACGCATGATGCGTGATGCCAAAATTACCCAGATTTACGAAGGTACTTCTGAAATTCAGAAAATTGTGATCTCAAGAGGAATAGCAAAACAATAATTCCTTTTGAACATCTCTATACAAAAGACTATCATTTTCGATAGTCTTTTTTTATTTTAGTAAAAATTTTGAGTATGACCACTGAACAGAATTTAAAATTAAAACTTACCCTCGGATATATTTTATTAATCGCCATTTTTTCCCTGTCGATTCTTTACATCCTGCGTGAAGTTAAAAACCTTAATGTTTCAAAAGATGACATACTGGTAGAAAATACTAAGGTAATTCAGCTGGGAAATATTGTGAGCGATCTGTATGCCACCGAAAATTCTGGCAGGCTCGCCCTTTTGTCCTACGATCGAAGGGAAGCCAGAAACTACCATGTTCAACTGGATTCTCTCGTTTATAAAATAGAGCAGCTTAAGACAAACAATATAGAAGACGAAAACCTGAAAAAAAAGCTGGACACGATTGTAGATCTTATCAAACTTAAAAGCCTTACATTTGATCAGGTACTTGAAGTACAGTCAAAATACACCAACTTTGACATCTATACGGAAGCGCAGTCCAAAATAAAGGAAATCCAGAAATCAGGACAGAATACCACGATTGCCATTGATACTACGGTGGAAAGGTCAAACTTCCTGCAACGTGTAATTAAATCGTTCCGAAACGATGAAGAGGTCAAAAAAGAAAAGCTGCTCAATGAAAACAACAAAATTGCACGACAACAAAAAACCATTCAGGACAGTTTAAGCCGTGCTACCGAATCGGTACTTTCAAGTGCCAAAAAGAATGAGCTTAAACTTTTAAAAAAATACTACGAAAAGGAAGAACTGCTTATTGACCGCAACAAGGAACTCAGTGCCCAGTTGAGAAATATTCTGGCCGAGGTTGAAAAGATTATACTCGAGACATCGAACAACAAATACGAACTCAGTAAAAACGTCATCGACAAAGTCAGCAACAATATTGCAAAAATAGGAATTGCAATTTCCATCATTGCGTTGTTCTTTGGTATGATCATTCTTCGCGATCTCAACAAATCGGCCCGTAATAAGCAGAAACTCGAAGATCTTAACAAAACCATGCAGGAACTTGCACAGCAGAAAAGCTTTTTTATGGCTACCATTTCACACGATATGGTTTCTCCGCTGAACTCGCTCATCGGTTTTTCAACCCTGCTTCAAAACACCTTAAAAACAGCAAAGCAGAAGGAATACCTCAAGAACATGGTTCAGTCTACGAGATACATCAAAAGCATGGTTGACGATTTGTCGCTGTTCTCAAATCTTGAATACAACAAGATCAAGATTAAAAAATCCAAGTTCAATTTTACCGACCTTATAAAGAATGTGGTCAACAACCTCAGGGACAATGCCAACAGAAAAAATGTTTCACTCAATCTCGAAATTGATGAGAAATTAAACCAGAATTACAATTCTGATGCCTACAGGATTCAGCAGGTGCTTACAAATGTGGTATCCAATGCTGTAAAATTTACCCATAAAGGAAGTGTGAGCATCAAGGCAAAAGCAGTACGAAACAAGGTAGCAATTGAAGTGGCCGATACCGGGATCGGAATCGATATTGAAAACAAGGACGATCTGTTCGGTGCATTTGTTCAGGCGCATGACACGAATGAAACAATGTACGGCGGTTCCGGACTGGGGCTTAACATCACCAAACGGCTTATTGACCTGCTGTACGGAAGCATCTCTTTCACCAGCGAAATAGGTAAGGGAACAACTTTTTTTATTGAATTTCCTTTAGAAGTCTTCAAGGAAAAAGAAACCAAAGTGATTGAAGAAGAATATGAATACGACAACGAGAAAAAACTCCAGAACAAAAAAATACTGGTTATTGACGACGACCCTCTGCAACTGCGACTGCTGGAAGAAATCTTTGGCAATAAAGTAGCCAAAATTACGGCTATTGAAAATGGAAAGCTGGCCAAAGGAATTCTGGAAGAAGAACAGTATGATTTAATCATTACCGACATGCAGATGCCTTATTACAGCGGGGTAAAGGTAATTGAAGATGTACGTTCTCTGGAAAAATATACACATACGCCGGTTATTGCACTCACGGGAAAAATTGATTTTGATGAACATGAATATCAGAAACTCGGGTTTAACCTTTACATGCAGAAGCCTTTAAACATCAACAATATGTATAATGTCATTTATAAGATGTTACGTATAAAACCAAAGAAAAATATTGTGAGCAAACCCGAAAACACCCCTTCCCGTTACAAGGGAACTTATTCAGATCTGACAGACCTTTTTGAACTACTCGAAAACGACAAAAGTGCCATTAAACAGATTATTGAATCCTTTGTGGCGAATGCAACCGCAGATACACAACGCTTAAAAAAAGCTTATGATGAAAAGGATTTTTCCGAAGTCAGAAACATAGCCCATAAAATGCTGCCTATGTTCCGCCAGCTCAAAATGCAGAAATGTACTGATCTTCTGATTGTTCTGGAAAGAAATATTCAGGAAATCCCTGAAAACGAAATAAAATCTGTTGTAGAACAAACCGTCGCTGCCGTTGAAAACAGTCTGGAAGAATTAAAAAACACGGAACTTTAATCATCATCTGAAAGATCTTCCTCTTTTTCGGTTCCGGATTTCTTATCAGGATGCTCATTAAGGAAAGGAACGTATATTCTTTCGCTTTTGATTACAATGATCATAGAAATGACAGCATGGAGGAAAACGCAGGTAAGCAGAAAGACGATTCGTCCTTTTCCGAAAATATCCCTGTTGAAAAAGGTTTCATAATGGTACGCCACGAAGCAATAACCTACAAATAAAAGGGTATTCAGGGTAATGACCCTGAAAAACTTTTTACGGCTTGCCAGAACGATAACGGTTACCAGAAAACACAGCATCGAGATACCTACCACCAATAATATGCCCTGTAAAAATGTCATAATGCAGAATTATATGGTAAATATCGTGCATTTAGATAAAACAAAAAAGTCCTCCTTAAAATAGGAGGACTTTTTATTGTTAAATATAAACCGTATTATTTACCGGCCGCAATCAGATTTAAGGCAGAACCTGCTTTAAACCAATCGATCTGGCTTTCATTATACGTATGGTTAGCCATAACAATGTCTTTAGATCCATCGGTATGGATAAATTCAAGCGTAAGTTGTTTGCCCGGAGCAAATTCAACAAGATCAAGGAAGTTAATGGTATCTCCTTCCATGATTTTATCATAGTCTGCTTCATTAGCAAAAGTAAGTGCCAGCATTCCCTGTTTTTTCAGGTTCGTTTCATGAATACGGGCAAAAGATTTTACCAGAACTGCTTTAACTCCAAGATGGCGAGGCTCCATAGCTGCATGCTCACGTGAAGATCCTTCCCCGTAATTATGATCTCCCACCACAACAGAAGGGATTCCTGCGGCTTTATAGGCACGCTGTACAGCCGGGACTTCTGCATATTCTCCCGTTAATTCGTTCTTAACCGAATTGGCCTTACCGTTAAACGCATTTTCAGCTCCGATAAGCATATTATTCGAAATATTATCTAAATGTCCGCGGAAACGCAACCACGGTCCTGCCATGGAAATATGGTCGGTTGTACATTTACCGAATGCCTTTATCAGCAACTTAGCACCTGTAATATTTTTTCCGTCCCATGGCTGGAAAGGTTCCAGTAACTGTAAACGCGAAGATTCGGGATTAACCACTACCTGAACGTTTGCACCGCTTTCCGCCGGAGCCTGGTAACCCGGGTCTTCCACATCAAAACCTTTTGTAGGCAGTTCATCTCCTTTGGGTGCCTGCAGCATTACTTCTTCTCCATTGTCATTGAGAAGTTTATCTGTTATAGGGTTGAAGTCAAGACGACCCGAAATTGCAAGTGCAGCAACCATTTCCGGTGATGTTACGAATGCATGTGTATTCGGATTTCCGTCTGCACGTTTAGAAAAGTTACGGTTAAATGAGTGCACAATAGTATTTTTCTCTCCCTTATCAGCACCTTCACGGTCCCACTGTCCGATACACGGTCCACAGGCATTCGTGAATACTTTGGTTCCCATTTTTTCAAACGTTTCAATGATTCCGTCTCTTTCAATTGTATAACGGATCTGTTCAGACCCCGGATTAATACCGAATTCTGCCTTTGGAGAAATCCCCAATGCTACGGCCTGCTCTACAATTGATGCCGCGCGCGACATATCCTCGTAAGAAGAGTTGGTACAAGACCCGATAAGTCCCCATTCTACTTTCAAAGGCCAGTCGTTTGCTACAGCCACCTCTTTCATTTTGGAAACCGGTGTTCCCCTGTCCGGAGTAAACGGTCCGTTGATATAAGGTTCCAGTTCTGAAAGGTTGATCTCTATTAATTCGTCGAAATAGCTCGCCGGATCAGCATAAACTTCCGCATCCGCAGTCAAATATTCCGCCACTTTATCCGCAGCTTCCACCACATCAGCACGTCCTGTTGCTGTTAAATATCTTCTCATGGAATCGTCGTACCCGAAAGTAGAGGTGGTGGCACCAATCTCGGCTCCCATATTACAAATCGTCCCTTTTCCGGTACACGACATAGAAACGGCTCCTTCCCCGAAATATTCCACTATAGCTCCCGTTCCTCCTTTTACGGTAAGAATATCGGCAACTTTGAGAATTACATCTTTCGGAGCAGTCCATCCGTTTAGTTTTCCGGTTAACTTAACTCCGATGAGTTTAGGAAATTTCAGCTCCCAGGCCATACCCGACATAACGTCTACGGCATCGGCCCCTCCAACTCCAATGGCCAGCATTCCCAATCCTCCTGCATTAACAGTATGAGAATCGGTACCGATCATCATACCGCCCGGAAATGCATAATTTTCCAGTACAATCTGGTGGATGATTCCTGCGCCCGGTTTCCAGAAACCGATTCCGTATTTATTGGAAACAGAAGAAAGGAAATCAAATACTTCTTTTGACTGGGTATTGGCTACCGCTAAATCCTTGTCTGCCCCAACTTTTGCCTGTATAAGGTGATCACAGTGAACAGTTGTAGGTACTGCCACCTTTTCCTTCCCTGCATGCATGAACTGCAACAGGGCCATCTGGGCAGTAGCATCCTGACACGCTACACGGTCCGGAGCAAAATCTACATAATCCTTAGCTCTTTCAAATTTTGAAGAAGGCATTCCTTCCCATAAATGAGCATATAAAATCTTTTCTGAAAGTGTTAACGGCCGTCCTACCAGTTCACGTGCCTTATCGACACGCGCAGGCATACTTTCGTACACTTTTTTAATCATTTCAATATCAAAAGCCATATTTTATATATTATTGTTGTTCGTTTTTATGATATAGCTGATTACTTGCTGCTGGAAACCGGGGTAAATTTTGTGAGGTTAATACCTTCTACAGCTGATTTGTACTCTTCGATATTCGGTATTCTTCCCAAAATAGCAGAAAGTACCACTACCGGTGTGGATGCCAGCAACGATTCTCCTTTTTTCCCGTCTCTGTCTTCTACAACTCGTCCCTGGAACAGGCGTGTTGAAGTAGCCATTACAGTATCTCCTTTTGCAGCTTTTTCCTGGTTACCCATACAAAGGTTGCACCCAGGACGCTCTAAATACATAATACTTTCGTATTCGGTACGCGCTGCAGATTTCGGCAACAAGTCACTAAACTCAAAACCTGAATATTTCTGGAGGTATTCCCAGTCGCCTTCCGCTTTAAGTTCATCAATAATATTGTACGTTGGTGCAGCAACTACTAAAGGAGCGTTGAATTTAACTTCTCCCTGTTGTTTTTCGATGTTTTTAAGTATCTGGGAAACGATTTTCAAATCGTCTTTATGGACCATACAAGACCCAACGAAACCAAGATCTACCTTCTTATCACCTCCATAGTAGGAAATATCTCTGATGGTATCGTGCGTATAACGTTTGGAAACATCCTCGTTGTTCACATCCGGATCGGCAATCATTGGCTCGTCAATAATGTCAAGATCAATAACGACTTCGGCATAATATTTAGCATTAGCATCAGGAGTCAGCGCCGGTTTTGCCCCGGATCTGATTTCTTCTATACGTTTGTTTGCCTTGTCAATTAATCCGTGAAGAACATTATTTTTATTTTCCATTCCCTTATCAATCATGATCTGGATACGGCTTTTGGCAATTTCCAATGACTTGATCAATGTATCATCCTGGGAAATACAGATAGAGGCTTTTGCTTTCATTTCAGCAGTCCAGTCGGTAAATGTAAAGGCCTGGTCAGCCAATAAGGTTCCGATGTGCACCTCGATGATTCTGCCCTGGAAAACATTCTCTCCTCCAAACTGCTGTAACATCTGGGCCTGTGTAGCATGAACAACATCACGGAAATCCATGTGCTGTTTCATATTGCCTTTAAAGGTCACTTTTACAGATTCCGGAATCGGCATTGAAGCTTCTCCCGTAGCCAAAGCCAGTGCCACAGTCCCGGAATCAGCTCCGAAAGCAACACCTTTTGACATCCTGGTATGCGAGTCACCACCGATAATAATGGCCCATTCATCAATTGTGATATCATTTAATACTTTGTGGATCACGTCGGTCATTGAATGATACTCCCCTTTAGGGTCACGGGCCGTAATCAGACCGAAATCATTCATGAACTTCATTAATTTAGGGATGTTAGCCTGTGCTTTTTTATCCCATACTGAAGCTGTATGACACCCCGACTGGTAGGCACCGTCAACCGTTGGAGCAATAACTGTAGCTGCCATTGCCTCTAATTCCTGTGCCGTCATTAAACCGGTAGTATCCTGAGATCCCACAATGTTTACTTTTACGCGAACGTCGGAACCTGCATGTAAAACCTTGCCCGGAGCCACACCTACCGCGTTTTTGTTAAAAATTTTCTCCACCGCTGTTAATCCCTGCCCTTCAACGGAAATTTCCTTTGAAGGTGCAAATACAACCGGCATATCGATTCCAAGAGTCTGGGCTGCGAATGTCTGGATCTTTTTACCAAAAACGATTGCATAAGAACCACCCGCCTTGATAAACTCCATTTTCTGCGGAGTAAGGGCTTTTGATATATCAATAAGTTCCTGTTCTCCGCTGTATAATTTTTTAGTTTTGGTATTGATGGTCAGTACTGTTCCAGTAGCTACAGAATAAACTTCCTCTAAAACCGGCTCGTCTTTTTCGTTGCGTACAACCTGCCCGTTTTCATCTACCTTCTTCACCCAGTTTTTAAGATCGATCCCGATACCTCCCGTTACATCAACTGTTGTAAGGAAAATCGGTGAAATACCGTTTGTACCACCTACAATAGGGGCTATATTTACAAAAGGAACGTAAGGACTCGCCTGTTTACCCGTCCACAATGCCACGTTGTTAACACCGGACATACGTGATGATCCTACCCCCATTGTACCTTTTTCAGCGATTAACATCACACTTTTATCAGGATGCTGTGCCTGCAGGGCTCTAATTTCCTGCTGCGCTTGCGGAGTAATCATACACTTACCGTGTAACTCACGGTCAGATCGTGAGTGCGCCTGGTTTCCAGGTGATAATAAATCCGTAGAAATATCCCCTTCCCCAGCAATAAACGTCACCACTTTAATTTCTTCTGCAACATCAGGTAATTTAGTAAAGAACTCGGCCTTAGCATAACTTTCCAAAATTTCTTTTGCAACTGTACTGCCATTGTTATAGGCTTCTTTTAGACGATCTGTATCGGCATCATAAAGAAAAACCTGTGTCTTAAGCACATCAGCTGCCTGTTTGGCAATACCGGCATCATTTCCCAATGCCAGATCAAGAAGCACTTCAATGGAAGGTCCTCCCTTCATATGGGATAATAACTCGAAGGCATAAACCGGAGTAATCTCTTCAACAACAGATTCCCCGAGAATAATTTCTTTTAAAAATTTGGCTTTGACACCTGCGGCCGGTGTTGTGCCCGGTAAAGTGTTGTAAACAAACAATTTTAAAGAATCTTTTCTGTGCTCATTATTCAGATCCTTAATTTGTGCTATAATTTCACTTAATAATTCAGCACCGTCAATTGGTTTCGGGTTTAACCCCTGACCTTTTCTTTCTTCAATTTCGTTGATGTAATCCTTATAAAGGTTCATAATTTATTATTGGTATTAAGGACTGTTTACAAAATCTAACAGAAGATATTCTGCAAGCAGCCCGGAACTATTTATAATTGTTATTTAGTATTCTTATATTTTTCTCGGACGACAATAAAAACAGCTTAGCCGTTTATTATCATTCTTTTGTACAAAATTACGAAAAGGAATTCAAATTTGAAAATTTTTAATAAAAAGCTGATTTCAAAGAATTATTATTTATAAACATTCTATTTTGATATATATAATTCAATATTTTAAGGACAAGCTATGCGGATAATAAAAAAAAATACTGTTTTTTTGCTATTTAGATATCATTCACTGTTTAAAACTGATAAATAAATAAAAACGCCCTCCAGATCCTGAAGGGCGTTTTTTTATTTTTTGAGCCAGTTGCTTTTGAATTCGCAGTTCTTATATTCATCGTTAATATAGATATAAGTACCGTCAATCGTTTTCGAAATCCATTTACCTATAGCTTCATTTTGCTTTGTTCTTAAGGCTACACCGCTTATCTTCAGATAATCGTTGGAGAAATCGGCAACATGTGAAGGTATTTTATTCGTAAGCTGAACAATCTGATAATACGAACTGTTGCTTCGGTCAGTAACCAGGGTAGTTGGTGAAATTTCTCCTACTTTAAGGTTTGAAACCATAGAATACAATACTCGGTCTTCCATTCTGTTCAGTTCAAAACGCGTTTCCCCGTTTTCGTTAATAAGTACGCCCCCGTTATTCTTTGTTTCTTTTTGTTGTGAATACTGTCTTGCTGCGTCTGAAAAAGCAATTTCTTTATTCAGAATCCGGATTCTAAGGTCATCCAGTTCCTTTTTGGCTTTATCAAGAGATTCCTGGGAAGGTTTCGGTGAGATAAGTATATGACGCAGCTCCAGGTTTTTTCCGCTGATTTTCTCAAGCTGGATAATATGATATCCGTATTCCGTTTCAAAAGGTTTTGAAATTTCTCCTTCTTTCAGCGAAAAAGCAACATCTTTAAATTCTTTTACAAACGGTGACTTTTTATCCATTGTAAAGAATCCACCTGTCTGGATAGAAGCTTTGTCTTCTGAATACACGTACACCTTGCTTGCGAAAGAAGCACCGTCCAATACATCTTCTCTGATCTCATTGAGTTTGTCAATCACAGCCTGGCGCTCTTCTTTAGCGATTACAGGTTTGATCACGATCTCGGCCAGTTCAAGTTCATCTCCTACCATGGGAAGGGAATCCTTCGGAATACCGGTATAAAACTGGCGAATTTCTTCCGGAGTGATCGTCACATCCTTCGTCAGCTTATCCTGCATACGTGCAGCCAGCTGATTCTGCTTCATAATATCAAAGAAGTATTCCCTGAAATCTTCGTAGCTTTTCTTATTGTAATACTTTACCACATTGTCAATAGACCCTACCTGCTCAACCATCCGGTCAATCTGGCTGTCCATCATCGAATTTATTTCCTCATCCATGATCACGATACTGTCCTGAATGGCCTGATGCGTAAAAAGCTTGTTTTCAAGAAGCGTTCCCAAAATTTCACAACGGCTTACTTTTGAGGTATCATATCCCGTAGCTTTTGCCTGTATAAAAGCGTTGTCGATATCCGAATCAAGAACAACATACTCTCCTACTACACCTACTACACCGTCAATACGCTTTTTGGCATTTTCCTGCGCCCGCATATTGGCAAAGCCTGCTACGGCTACAAGTATCCACAATGTATTTTTAAGAAATAATTTCATTTTTTATGTTTAATTTTTACAAACTCAAGCAAAGATACATAGCTAAGTGTAACTTTTATCTTTTTTTGAATTTAATTAAGACTTTTTTTATTGTACTTCGTTCTGAGCTGGTTTAAAACGGGTTCATTTACCTTAATTTCCGCATTTTCCAACAACCGGTTTCCGTATTCTTTTTCATACTTGTTCTGGTAATCGGATAATACCTTGTTTTTTATATCACCATAAGCAGGCAATACAGCTTCTTTGAGATCACGGACTTTAAAAACAAAGTATTTTTTATTGTAACGTACGGTCTTTCTCCCTAAATGTTTCATGTCAAGATTTAGCGGCAGGCGCTTATCATCCGTAAAGAAGGTTCCCTGATACTTGTATACAATTCTGAAATCTTCTTCGCGCACAGGATAATGTCCGTTTAAAGCTCTCTGAAAGGAATTCGCATCCGACCTGTTTTCAAAAACATAAACCTCTCCTATAAAATAAGCCGGTTTCATATAATCTGCAAGGTGTTCATCGTAGTACAGCTGCTGTGCCAGCGTATCGTTTGCCGCTGTTTTCCATATTTTCTGCTCCAGCAGGTCAAAAAGCATCAGGCCTTCGCCGTATTCGGCCATTGTATGTGCAAAATCGGGAAAGTTCTTTTCCAGATCATCGTTATACTGCCTTTTAAGCATCTGCAGGGCATAAAAATCAAAGGCTTTCTGCACCAGGAGCTCATCGGTCTTTACCGAAGTGTAAAGCTGTGGAAAAGAATAGATATGTTCCAATACATTTTTTGCTGTAATCGACTTGTCTGCATAGGTTGCCAGAATCAGTTGCGATTCGGCTGTGTCCTCCACCTTCGGATCAATTACCATTTCTTCACGCTTGAGCAGTCCGGCTGTTTTTAAAACATTTTCCCGGTCCACTTTGAAACGGTACATATCCTTAAGATGATCTATGAGGTCTTTTTCCAGTATTTTTGATCTTTGGTCTGATTTTATCCTGCGCAGAAAATTATCTTTAAGATCAGCCGCAGATGGACGTTCGCGGATATCTGTAATACGGACTATATGCCATCCGTACTGACTTAAAAACGGCCTGGAAACGGCATCTTTATAATTAAGGCCGTAAACAATATCTGACAGTCCCTTTATATCAAAAGTTCCTTCGGTATACACACCAAGCTGGCCCCCTTTATCACGAGAATAGATATCTTCTGAAAAATGGAAAGCCAGATCGTCAAAGTTCTGTCCTTTCTGAAGCTTGTCATAGATCTCGTCAATTTTCTTTTTGGCTTCTTTTTCTGAAATCCCCTTGGTTTCAATGAGAATATGTGCAATTGATTTTATTCCGGAAACAGGTCTTTTATCAATAACTTTTATGAGATGGTATCCATAATTTGAACGCACCGGCATGGAGATATTACCTACAGCCGTTTCATAAGCTCCGCTTTCAAAAGGATATACCATTTTAAAAACGCTGAAATACCCCAGGTTTCCGTTATTGTTTTTTGCACTCAGATCGTCCGAATAGTTTCTGGCCGCTTCTTCAAAAGACAATCCACCCAGTAGCTTACTTCTTACTTCCAAAGCCTTGTTATAGGCAGCCAGTGTATCTGCCGGACTGGCTAGCTGGTCCAAGGCGAATAAGATATGCGAAGCATTTATCTCATAATCATTACGTTCCAGGGCTTCTTTTAAAAGCTTATCCAGTTCTTTTTCATTGATAAAATATTTTTCCGACAATTCGGTACGGTAAGTGTTGTATTCCTGGCGGAAGCCGGTTGTAAGATGATAACCTTCCCTGTAGGCATCCTGAAGTTTTAATTTATACAGTTTGTAAAGTTCAAAATAAGTGTCTACATCCTTTTGCGACTCATCGGCTACAATATCAATATTTTTATTGTACAGCCGCTCGAAATCGGAAACATGATAAATACTGTCGTTGATGGTAACCAGCACATCGCCGGGATTCTGAGCGAAAATGTTCACTGAACCCAACAGCATCAATATTTTAATGTTCCAGTTTGTAAATTTCATGAACATGAGGCAGTTGTTTTTCAGCAAAATTAACAAAACGCACAAGCCCACCAAATTATAATCATTAAATAACGCTTCACAAGTAAAATAATTTAAAATACACCAAAAAGTAGTACTTTTGCACACCTAAAGATATTTATAATGAGTTTTAAAGACGAAATTTTACGCAGAAGAACTTTTGGTGTAATTGCACACCCTGATGCCGGAAAGACTACTTTAACCGAAAAACTGCTTTTATTCGGTGGTGCTATACAGGAAGCCGGAGCCGTAAAAAGCAATAAAATTAAGAAAGGGGCTACTTCGGATTTTATGGAGATCGAGCGCCAGAGAGGGATCTCGGTCGCAACATCGGTTCTTGCGTTTAATTATAAAGATCGTAAAATAAACATATTAGATACACCCGGTCACAAAGACTTTGCCGAGGACACATTCAGAACTCTTACCGCAGTTGATTCGGTAATTGTTGTAATCGACGTGGCCAAAGGGGTGGAGGAACAGACAGAAAAGCTTGTAGAAGTCTGCAGAATGCGCAATATTCCTATGATTGTATTCATCAACAAGCTCGACCGCGAGGGAAAAGACGCTTTCGACCTGCTCGATGAAGTGGAAAAGAAACTCAACCTTAAGGTTACCCCTTTGTCATTCCCTATTGGAATGGGTTATGATTTTAAGGGAATTTACAATATATGGGAAAAAAACATCAACCTTTTTTCCGAGGACAGCAGAAAAAACATTGACGATGTTATTACTGTGAGTGACCTTCAGTCCGAAGAACTGGATCAGCTTGTCGGAACAAAAGCAGCCGTAAAATTACGAGAGGAACTGGAACTCGTTGAAGAGGTCTACCCTTCTTTTGACCGTGAAGCCTATATTAAAGGAGACCTTCAGCCCGTATTTTTCGGTTCGGCACTGAATAATTTCGGAGTTCGGGAACTTCTCGACTGCTTTATCGAAATTGCACCTTCTCCACGTTCAAAAGAATCGGATACTCGCCTGGTACAACCGGATGAAAATAAATTTTCCGGTTTTGTCTTTAAAATACATGCCAATATGGATCCCAAACACCGCGACCGACTGGCATTTGTTAAGATCGTTTCGGGAACGTTCGAAAGAAACAAACCTTATTCTCACGTGCGTTTGGGTAAAAACCTTAAATTTTCATCTCCAAATGCTTTTTTTGCCGAGAAAAAGGAAATCGTGGATATTTCGTATGCCGGAGATATTGTCGGCCTCCACGATACAGGAAACTTTAAAATCGGAGATACCCTGACCGAGGGAGAGGTAATGAACTTTAAAGGTATTCCGTCGTTCTCACCGGAACATTTCCGTTACATCAACAACGCCGACCCGATGAAGGCCAAACAACTGGAAAAAGGAATTGACCAATTAATGGATGAAGGTGTTGCACAGCTGTTTACACTGGAATTAAACGGAAGAAAGATCATCGGAACCGTCGGGGCACTTCAGTACGAGGTAATTCAGTACCGACTGGAACATGAATACGGAGCGAAATGTACTTATGAAAACTTCCCGGCTTTCAAGGCATGCTGGGTAAGGCCGGAAGATCCCAAAAATGAAGAATTTGCTGAATTCAAGCGTGTAAAACAAAAATTCCTGGCAAAAGACAAGTCGGGACAGCTTGTTTTTCTTTCCGATTCTGAATTTTCCATTCAGATGACACAAAGCAAATATCCTACAGTAAAACTGGATTATGTTTCAGAACGGATTTTATAAATAAAAAACGCGGGTGCTTTACCCGCGTTTTTTATTTATCCTTTAATCTTGTTTTTCGTCTTTTCAGGAAATAGAATATCAAACCTCCGATAACGAATACAGGCCACAGGTAAAGCATTCCGAGGAAAAAGCCCGGAATCCAGCTTACCCCGCCTTTAATGGCATTCCACATTTTAGAACCGTAAGACACCGTTACCCCCGTTTCTGAAGTCTGTTTATAAAAACGGATTTCAAGTGTACTCATGGCAATCCGGTTCTGCATATAATTTAACTGGCCCTGTTTCACTTCTATCTCTTCTCTTACAGCCACCAGTTCTTTTTCTATTTCAAGGATTTCCGAAACCTTTCCTGCTCTTTTAAGAAGTTCCAGATAACGGTTTTCAAGTTCTTTTTTAGCCTTTAAACGAGCCTCCAGATCAATGAACTCTTCTGTCACATCTTGTGAAGAAATCTCTTTTTCATCAAAATAAGCCACCCCCGAACTTACATCGCGTACGAGGTTTTCGAAGTTTTCATTGGAGACCCTGACCACCATCGTTCTTGTAACAGCATTATAATCCTTTCCCTCACTGTCGGTCTGGATTTGGCCCTGGTATTTTTTAACAGCACTGTAAATACGTTCAGAAGTTTTGGAAAGGTCCTGCGCTTCGAAGCGCATACGTCCGTTTTTGATTATTTTCTGTTCGGAAACTTTTGTTTCTCCAACTTTATCCGCAGCTGAGGATGTTTCCATCTCGGCCAGTTCCACAGCAGAAGCTTCCGCATATGATTCCCCGGATTTTTTACAGGAAGCCAGGATAAGTACAAGACTGCACAATACAATATATTTTTTCATAGGTGATAAGGTTTATACAACTAAAATATACATTTTATCGCATCGACCTCATTTGTTACCATTCTTTTAACAGCAAAAACCGTCGGATTTAAATTTTAAAGCTTGTTTCAAAAGGAACCCGGTGAACCAGGCTTCGTCCCAGCGTTACCTCATCGGCATACTGCAGTTCGTCTCCGACTGCAATTCCCCTTGCAATGGTTGACGTTACCACCTCATAATCCTTGATCTGCCTGTAAATATAAAAATTGGTTGTATCGCCTTCCATGGTAGAGCTCAATGCAAAAATGATTTCTTTTACGGTACCTTTCTGAACCTTTTCTATCAGTGACTGTATATGCAGCTGGCCCGGGCCTACACCGTCAATGGGAGAGATTTTACCTCCCAGCACATGGTAAATCCCTTTATAAAGCTGGGTATTCTCCAGTGCCATTACATCGCGGACATCCTCCACAACACAGATGGTACTACTGTCTCTTGATTCATTTCCGCAAATTTCGCATACATCCGTATCCGAAATGGCATGGCAGCTTCGACAATATTTAATCTCTGTCCGCAACAGATCCAGTGAAGTGGTTAAGGCGCTCGTATGCTCAACGGGCTGACGCAGCAGATGCAGTACCAGTCGAAGGGCGGTCCTTTTTCCGATACCCGGCAACTGTGCCATTTCGTTAACCGCGTTTTCTAATAATTTTGAAGGGAAATCCATACTGCAAAATTAATCATTTCCGGTTAAAAAATACATGCTGCGTTTCAGTGCAACAGCAATAAAATAATTACTTTTGATAAAACTTTAAGAAAATGACGCCCATTATCATCTTATCTATTTTAATCATCTATTTCAGTATATTAATCGGTATTTCACATTTTGTAAGCAGAAAAGACAGCAGTAATGCAGCTTTCTTTTCTGCCAATAAAAACTCTAAATGGTATCTTGTTGCTTTTGGGATGATCGGAACGGCTTTATCTGGAGTTACTTTTATTTCTGTTCCGGGCGAAGTAGGTGCACCTTCGGGCGAACAGTTTAAATACTTCCAGTTTGTTTTGGGAAATGCAGCAGGATTCCTTGTTACCGCCACCGTACTGCTGCCGCTTTATTACCGTTTAAGCCTGGTTTCGATTTATGAGTATTTTGAAAAGCGCCTTGGTTTTTACAGCTATAAAACCGCCGCAGGAATTTTTCTTGTGAGCAGAACCATAGGTTCTGCTTTCCGCCTGTATCTCGTGGTTATCGTATTCCAGCGTTATGTTTTCGATGCATTCAACATCCCCTTCGCCGTTACCGGTCTCATTTCCCTGGCACTCATCTATGCCTATACTTACAAGTCGGGGTTAAAAGCTATCATTATTACCGATACGTTGCAAACGTTCTTTCTTATAAGTTCCGTAATCCTTACCATCATTTTCATCTGCCACAGTCTGGACCTTTCCGCAGTAGAAGCTTTTGAAACAGTAAAGAACAGCAGCTACAGCAAAATTTTCTTCTGGGAAGATTTTGCAGGAAGTAAATTTCATTTTATTAAACAGTTCCTCGGAGGAATGTTTGTTACCATAGCCATGACCGGGCTTGACCAGGACCTTATGCAGAAAAACCTCAGCTGCGCAAACATCAAGGATGCACAAAAGAATATGTTTACCTTCACGGGGATCTTCGTGCTCATCAATATTTTCTTTTTAGGGGTTGGAGCTTTGCTTTATATTTACGCAAATGCCAACGACATTGAGGTTCCAACCGATTTTGTAACAGGCAAACCAAGAACAGACCTGCTGTTTCCTGAAATAGCCTTTCACCATCTGGCCCTTATCCCGGCTGTTGTATTTCTGCTTGGACTTATTGCCGCGACTTTTGCTACGACTGACTCAGCACTTACTGCACTAACCACGTCGTTTTGTATTGATTTTCTGGGAATGGATAAACCACAGAATATCCAGAATCCCAAAAATATCCGCATCAGGAAAGCTGTACACCTGGTATTCTGCTTTGTTATGTTTGCTGTTATAGTGCTGTTCAATGCCATCAACGACGCTTCGGTTGTGAGTATGATTTTCAAAATAGCATCCTATACGTACGGTCCCCTTCTCGGCCTTTTTGTATTCGGAATGTTTTTCAAATCAAGAAAAGTTCATGATAAGCTTGTACCTTTTGTATGCCTGATTTCACCTTTCATTACCTTATACCTGAGCAACCATTCGGCCCGACTGTTCAATGGATATGTATTTGATAACGAACTCATCATTGTCAACGGTCTTATCACCACTTTATTGCTTCTCGGAATCAGCTATAAACAAAAAACCGAACTTGTTTAAGTTCGGTTTTTAATATTGGTTTGTACTTAAAAGCACTAACGTACAGGCTTCTTCATACTCAATTCCCTTATCGTGCAGCAATCGCTGGAATTCCGGATTTTCAGTGCCGGGATTAAAAATTACCCTGCGCGGATTCAGGCTTAAAATATAGTCGTAAAAAGGCTTTTGATTGGTAGGATTAAGGTATAGCGTCACCGTATCGATATCGTCATAATGCACAGGCACTTTTTCTATTTGTACACCGTTAATTTCCCCTCCCCTTATACCGAAGGCCTTTACTTTTTTATCGTGATTTAAAAGTTTACGGACCGCCATGTTCGCATATCGCTGAACATTTTCCGAGGCTCCCATAACCAATGTATATTCTTTCATGGCTTTTTTTATTACAATTTACGACTTTTATTCCATATTTTCAATGGTTTCTATCACCTTTTGAATACAGCGTTCGTTATAAGCCAGCCAGTTATCGGTATACTCCGGGCTTTCCGTAACAGCAAACGCCCGTTTCAGAATTTTGTAAGCCTTCTCCGAGTCTTTCTCATCAAAGAACATATGCTTCCAGAAATAAGGAACATAGCTCCATTCCAACAATACCAGACTATTCTTGGCATGAAGAAAAGGAGAATGGATTCCCTGAGTATATATTTTTTCAAAATCTCCATACAAATACACCCTCATATAGGCTGCCATATATGTGAGGTTCTGAACCAGTCTTTTCTTTATCTCCTCATCACTCTCTTTATGTGCCGGCTTAAAACGCCATTCGTTGAAGGCAACGGAACGTATATCGTTTTCTTTCCCAAGCTTCTTAAAGTCATTTTTAAGATTCAGGTAATACTCCGTGCGCCCATCGATCTCGACCATAAAATCGCTCTTAAACTTCTTGAAATCCCCCAAAACCTGTATGGCATTCCCCTGTTCTTCGAGAATCTTCAAAGGCATTTCCCCGAATTCTTCCGATTTCAACACAACTTCATCCTTGCTTATGACAGTATAGGTCCCGTACATAAACTGGTTTCCCAGCAGCAGTGTATACGTGTCATCGGGCTTTAATGAAAGGTAGGAATATGCAGCGTAAGGTTCTGAAATTTCCTTATCGGGCGCTGTCATCTCAGGCAGCCTTTTTTTCAGGTCTTCATATTTTTGCTGATGAAAAACATTGATGATTCTGAAATCACGGTCCTCTGTAAAATCAATCGTGCGCACCTTTTTTTGTGTACATCCTGCAAACAGTAATACAACGATGATAAAAGCGAATCTTAACTTCATGCTCCGAATTGCTTTAAATGATGGTCCAGGTGCTTATAAAACATATTGTTCCATTCTTTTGCCGTTAATTTTCCAAAAGACAGCGATTCTTTTCCCTCAAAAACAGCCGTTCCCAATTCATATGTACGCTGGATATAATGAATAAGACGCTCCTTTTCCATGCTGAAATCTTTATCGGGACTTACCTTAAACTGTGGTGCTGTGGGACTGTTCTGCTTATAGGGAACTTTCCCCACTATTTTGGGTTTTACAAATGATTTCAGTATAAACCGCATAAATGCATGAGGTTTGGCGTGTATACCATCGTATATCATTTCGTAGGTCACATTACAATGTGCAAACATCTGCCCCACATTCATTGTACCCCATTCTCTTTGCGAATGTACTGTGAGCTTGTTAATCCGTTCTATTACCCCTGCAACATCGGCAGGATCAAACATGTTTTTCATAAGTCTTATTTTATATTATTACAAAAAAACGCCTTCTTTACAGAAAGCGTTTAAAATCTATTTTCTTATTGTGATTATCTTGAATAGTTCGGAGCTTCTTTGGTAATCGTTACATTATGAGGATGTGATTCCCCGATACCAGAAGAAGTAAGCTGTACGAAACGCGCTGTTTCCTGCAATGTAGGAACATCTTTTGCTCCGCAATAGCCCATCCCGGCACGTAGTCCCCCGATAAACTGCGTCATGGATTCCTGTAATTCCCCTTTGTAGGGAACACGGCCTTCGATACCTTCCGGAACCAGTTTTTTCACATCGTCTTCCACATCCTGGAAATAACGGTCTTTAGATCCGTGCTTCATAGATTCAACAGATCCCATACCGCGGTATGTTTTAAATTTACGTCCTTCAAATATGATGGTTTCACCCGGTGATTCTTTTGTTCCTGCCAACATCGATCCCAACATAACACAATCTGCTCCGGCTCCAAGCGCTTTCGGAATATCCCCCGTATAACGAAGACCTCCATCGGCAATAACCGGAACACCGCTTCCTTTTAAAGCTGCAGCCACTTCCATTACTGCTGAAAACTGTGGAAATCCTACACCTGCCACAACACGTGTCGTACAGATAGATCCCGGACCGATTCCTACCTTAACAGCGTCGGCTCCCGCTTCGGCAAGGTATAATGCAGCTTCGGCAGTAGCAATATTTCCAACGACTACGTCAATCTGCGGAAAAGCAGCCTTTACCTCTTTCAGCGTATTTACCACTCCTTTGGTATGACCGTGTGCCGTATCAATAATAAGGGCATCGACTCCGGCCGCAACCAAAGCACTGGCGCGTTCCACAGCATCTGCCGTTACCCCTAAGGCAGCAGCAACGCGCAAACGCCCGAACTTATCTTTATTGGCATTCGGTTTCAACGTTAATTTGGTAATATCGCGGAATGTAATGAGCCCTACCAATTTATAGTCTGCATCTACAACCGGTAATTTTTCGATTTTATTCTGCTGCAGTATCTGTTCTGCATCACTTAAAGTAGTTCCTTCCAAAGCGGTCACAATCTTGTCGGCCGTCATTACTTCGAGAATAGAACGCTTATTGTCTTTTTCAAAACGAAGATCCCTGTTCGTCACAATACCTTTGAGAATCTGGTTTTCGTCAACCACAGGAATTCCTCCGATCCCGTTTTCTCTCATCGCTGCTTTAGCATCTCCTACAGTAGCAGATAACGGCAACGTCACCGGATCGATGATCATACCCGACTCGGCGCGTTTTACTTTTCTTACTTCCTGTGCCTGCTGTTCAATCGTCATGTTTTTGTGTAAAACACCGATTCCGCCTTCACGTGCCATAGCAATTGCCATTGCACTTTCGGTAACCGTGTCCATTGCAGCAGAAATTACGGGAACGTTTAAAGTGATGTTTCTTGTGAATCTTGTTTGAATGCTTACTTCGCGTGGTAATACCTCAGAGTATGCAGGTATAAGAAGTACGTCGTCATAGGTTAAACCCTGACCGACTATTTTAGTTGTGTGTGCTTTCATGTGCAATTGTAGTTGAATTGCATGCAAATTTAATCATTTTATGGGAGATAATAAAATTTTAATGATAGAAATTAAAAATATTCAATGCTTCATTATAAGAAGCCTCAAATGACATAGCTTTTACGTTGGTTTCTATTTTGTTTGCAGTGAAATAACTCAGCATTTTTTCGGTAGGCATGTTTCCCGTCAAATCATCCTTTGCCATAGGACAGCCGCCAAATCCTTTGATTGCACCGTCAAAACGGGTACATCCGGCTTTATAGGCCGCATCGACTTTTTCAAACCAGCTATCCGGCGTAGTGTGCAGGTGCGCACCGAACTCTATCTGAGGATATTTAGGAATAAGATTTGAAAAAAGATAATCGATTACTTCCGGAGTTGAACTTCCGACCGTATCAGACAATGACAGTATCGTAACCCCCATACCCGCAAGTTTTTCAGTCCATTCTCCCACAATATCCACATTCCACGGATCACCGTAAGGATTTCCGAATCCCATAGAAAGGTAAGCAACGACTTCTTTATTTGTTTTATTGGCAATCTCGAGGATTTCATCTAAAGTTACCAGTGATTCTGCAATGGTTTTATGGGTATTGCGCATCTGAAAATTTTCAGAAATGGAAAACGGAAATCCCAGGTATTCAATTTCCTTATGAACCGCTGCCAGTTCCGCTCCTTTTGTATTGGCGATAATGGCCAGCAGTTTAGAATCAGTGGCAGATAAATCCAGCTGAGCCAATACCTCGGCTGTATCCTGCATCTGAGGAATTGCTTTTGCCGATACAAAACTCCCGAAATCGATGGTATCAAAACCTACACGCAATAACGACTGTATGTACCGGATTTTTTTCTCCGTAGGTATAAACATCTTGATGCCCTGCATGGCATCTCTTGGACATTCAATAATCTTCACTGGTTTCATAAGGATCAAAGATAAGAGATTCCTTACAAGTTGCAAAGGGATCTTTTTAAAAATCTCAAAGCAGCATAAAAACGGCCAGTGTTACAAAAACCGCAACCTGGAGCCATTTCAGAAAGAGGTTGAAGGACCTGCTTTCTCTTAAGAATTTTGTGAGTGTAGAAGCTAAAACGGCGTAGATACTGAAAACGACTAAAGCCTGAACCAGAAAAATTATGCCCAATATATAGACCTGCATTTTTACATTTCCATGTTCACGGTGGATAAACGTTGGAAAAAGCGCCAGGAAGAACAGCATTACTTTGGGATTCAGTATATTCATGATAAGCCCCTGAAAAATATTCTTCCATGGTTTATCTGCATGTGATTCTTTTTCCTGAAGCCGGAAAACAGCATCTGAACGCAGAACGTTATAGGCAATCCAGAGCAAATACAATGCTCCAAAAATTTTGATCCCTTTGAAAAGCCATGGAGTAGCCGTGATGATTCCCGATATTCCAAAAGCCAGCAATGTCGTATGGAACATTAAACCGGTAGAAAGGCCAATTGCCGCTGCAAGACCAAACCTGTAGCCTTTTGAAATGCTCTGCGACAAAACGTACATGACATCCGGTCCCGGTGCAATCGTCAGCACCAGGCTCGTGAAGAAAAAAGAAAGGATCACATCGGTTGGCATTACCCCCTTTTTAATATGGCCTCGTTAATCTCTTTTACAAGTGCCGGTCCTTCATAAATAAAACCGGTATATACCTGAACCAACGAAGCTCCTGCGTCGAGTTTTTCCAATGCATCCGCCGCTGAATGTATCCCGCCTACACCGATAATAGGGAAAGCCCTGTTGCTTTTTTCGGACAGAAAACGGATTACCTCGGTAGAACGCTTTGTAAGCGGCTTGCCCGAAAGCCCGCCCGCTTCGACTTTATTGGAAGATTTAAGACCTTCTCTTGAAATGGTTGTGTTCGTCGCAATAACCCCGGCAATCCCGGTTTCTTTTACAATATCGATGATATCGAGCAGCTGTTCATCTGTAAGATCCGGTGCAATTTTTAAAAGGATCGGTTTCTGTCTAGATTTTGCAATGTTTTTGTCCTGTAAAGTGGCCAGCAGCTGAGTCAGCGGCTCCTTATCCTGCAGTGCACGAAGATTCGGCGTATTCGGAGAACTTACATTTACCACAAAATAATCGACATAAGGAAACAGTGCGTCAAAACAGATGGTATAATCGGATACCGCCTCTTCGTTAGGCGTTACCTTGTTCTTCCCTATATTTCCACCAATAAGTACACCTTTGTTCTTTTTTAAACGTTCCACAGCCAGTTCAATTCCGCCATTATTGAATCCCATGCGGTTGATAATCCCGCCATCTTCCTTTAAACGGAACAACCGTTTTTTAGGATTTCCTTCCTGAGCTTTGGGCGTAATGGTTCCTATTTCTATAAAGCCGAAGCCGAAAGCGTCGAGTTCATTGTAAATTTTGGCATCCTTATCCAGACCCGCTGCCAAACCGACAGGGTTTTTGAATTTCAACCCGAAGACCTCACGTTCCAGCTTTGGGCTCTTTACCTGAAAAACAGAACGTATAATGGGTTTTATTCCCGGAACCAGCTGCATGGCCTTGATCATGGAAAACGTAAAATGGTGAACCTTTTCAGGATCAAACTTAAAAAGAATCGGACGGATGACTGATTTATACATTATGCGTATTTTGTGATATCTGAGTGCAAAAATAGTGTTTCTCCCTGCAATTTGAAACAATTTTTCCTTCTTGTTAAAATAAGTTGGTCTAATTTTTAAGGTAGGATTTGACTACGCTAATTTAACTATCCGGAAATTCATAAACTTGTAATCAATTGTTTTTAAAAACAAACCCTTTTTACTATTGTTTTATATTTTTCCTATATTCGTCATTAAATTTATTTCTTTTTGTTTAAGAAAAAACACTTATTATTACTTATAATGAAACAGACACTTACTTTTATTTTAGTCCTTTTTTCTTTAAATCTTACGATTGCTCAAAGCAGTATTGAAAAAGATTATGCTCCGATTGTAGCAGAAGGTAAACTTTTATACAGATCGGAAATGGCATCCTGGTACGGAACCGATCTTTTTCTTGAAAAATATAAAAACAAAGAAGATATAGGCGGGTATCTTTCCTATTCGGAAAATGATATCTCGAAATGCATCTTTTTTAATAACGATGATCATCCAAAAGTAATCGGAACTATTTCATTTAACGATTCCTTTGATATAAAAACAGCGAAAGTTGACCTATTACCACGAAATTTTTCCAAAAAGGAAAATGATCTTTATCAAATCAGGAAAATAACTTTAAATGAATTGAGAACGGATTCCCTTTTTAAATTTTATGAGAATACCAACCCTAATTTAATTCCGTTAATCAACGGACGCGAAAAAAAAGTTTATGTCTTAACAGGTCCGAAACAAAGCGGAGTTGTAATTTTTGGCAATGATTATTTAGTAACATTTGACGAAAACAATAAAATTACCGCAAAAAAGCAATTGCATAAAAATATACTACCGATAGCGTATGGAAACGACGAAGAAGGTCGGAAAATAGAAGGAAGTATGCACAGTCACCTTCCTGAAACAGGTGATTTTATTACTGCAACAGATATATGTACGCTTATGTTATATGGAAAAATTGCAAAATGGAAAACCCACAATGTAGTTTCTCAAAAATATTTAAATACCTGGAATTGTGAAACGGAAACCCTCAATGTAATTCCGTTAGAAACAGTAAAGAAAATAAATGAAAAAGAATAGTTATCCACTATTCTTTTTCATTTTAGATAATTACTCCTATTTTAAATTAGCTACATCCGTCTACAGAACAGGAAGCTCCGTCCTGGCTATCTGGTGCCGGATTCTTCTCGTTATAAGTCTGCGTCAGTGCTTCTTCAAACAAATCGGATGGCTGCGCTCCTGAAACGGCATATTTTCCATCGAGCACAAAAAACGGAACACCCGATACTCCAATGTTCCGAGCTTCGAGTATATCCTGCTTTACCTCGTAATCATAAGAATCGGAAGTCAGGACATATTGTGCCTGGTCTGTATCGAGCCCGAGTTCTTCGGCAATGTTCACAAGAACATCGGTATCCCCGATATTTTTTCCGTCTATAAAATGCGCGTGAAACAACAGTTCCTCAGCAGCTGAAGCCTTATTGCTCTTCGCTGCGAAATGAATAAGCTTATGAGCCAGAAAAGTATTCGCTACTACCGCTTTTTCCTGTTGAAAATTAATCCCGGCCAGCTTTCCCATTTCCTTTACGCGTTCCTGCATCTGTTCAATCTGCGCCACAGGCATGCCTTTTCTTTCAGCGAGATACTGATTTACTGTTTTTGAACTCGACGCTTCATTAAGGTCGGGATCAAGCTGGTAGCTCTTCCATTCCACTTCTACCTCATCCTTAAACGAAAGGTTTTCAAGTGCTTTTTCAAAATTCTTTTTCCCGATATAACAGAAGGGACACATTACATCGGACCATATTTGTATTTTCATAATCTGATATTCAAAATAGTTATATTACTTTTCTGCAAACCTGTTCCGGAGCATGGTTTGCGTTATGTAAATATAGTGAAAAAGCATTTAACAGAACCTTTCTTTCCATCATATCCTCCATTCTTTACCTATTGCAATACCTTTAAACAGAACCTAAATTAAATTTTTATGAACTTTTTTCCTATCGTTACGATAAACCATGAAAAACCTTATTTTTATGCTTCATTAAAAAATATAAAAATATGGCTCAAGTAAATCCCTATCTGACATTTAACGGAAATTGCGAAGAAGCTTTCCTGTTTTATAAAGAAGCCTTCGGCCGGGAATTCCAATTCATCGGTCGTTTTAAAGACACCCCTTCCGAAAATCCGCTAAGCGAAGAACTCGGCAACAAAATCATGCACGTTTCACTTCCTATAAGCCAGGAAACAGTTCTGATGGGAAGCGATTCGGATGAAGCTTTCGGAAATATGGTGTCAACCGGTAATAATATATCGTTATCTATTAATACCCAGTCCGAAACGGAAGCAGACATTTTATTTGAAAAACTCTCTTCAGGAGGTAAAGTTACAATGCCTATGGAAAAGACCTTCTGGGGAGCTTATTTCGGAATGTTTACGGATAAATTCGGCATAAACTGGATGATCAATTATGATTACGAACAGAAATAGACAAGATTTATTTTTTAAAGTGCCCGTTTTATGATATATTTGAAAAAATCAGAAAAGTTATTGATCTATGAAAACGTTGCGCATTAAAAACATGGTTTGTCCCCGTTGCATTATGGCTGTTGAAAAAACACTGGAAGACCTGGGTTATGATGTGAATGATGTAGAACTGGGATTTGTTGAATTTCATGATCCGATTTCTCTTGAAGACCGGAATAAAATCGAAAGCAGACTTGTTAAACTCGGTTTTGAAATCCTCGACGACAAAAAAAGCCAGACCGTAGAACGGATTAAAAACCAGATTATCGAATTGGTATCAAAGGACCTCAACGATTTAACCATCACGCTTTCGGAATACCTTTCGAGCAAACTGCAGACAGAATACAATTCTTTAAGTCAGTTGTTTTCCAACCAGGAATCCCAGACCATCGAACAATTCTATATACTGCAAAAAATAGAAAAGGTAAAAGAACTGCTCGTTTACGGGGAGCTATCGCTCAGCGAAATTGCTTACAAAATGAATTACAGTTCCGTAGCACACCTGAGTACACAGTTTAAAAAAATTACAGGGCTTACGCCTACACATTTTAAGGAGATCAAACAAAAAAAAGAAGAAATCCTCCATTAATCTCCAGTCACAAAAACCTCTTTTAAAAGAGGTTTTTTTTATTTTATATCCTACCTTACATAAATTATATAAATCTTTTCTAAAATAATGTAATACACTACCTGCCGGCCTGACGTAATTTTACATTAAATAAAATTAAAGAACGATGGAAACAACTTATAAAATCAGCAAAATGACCTGCGGAGGCTGTTTAGAGAATGTGAGCAATGCTTTAAAAACCGTTACCCCGGAAGTTACCGTAACTTTAAACCCGCCACAGGCTCTTATTATTTCGGAAGAGAAAATTCCTGTTGAAATACTTCAAAAAGCCCTTTGGGAAAAAGGCCCTTACATTATCGAAGAAACTGCATGTTCCAATTAATAAATCAACGGCTATGAAAACAAGATATAAAATAAACGGGATGACCTGCAGCGGCTGCCAGTCAAAGGTAACAGAAGCTTTAAAGTCGGTAGCAGAACAGGTGGAAGTAACGCTTCAACCCTCAGAAGCCTTAATTGAAAACCCCAAGAAAGTCCCTCTTGACAAGCTGCAGCACGCCTTATCGGAAAAAGGACCTTACAGTATCCAGGAAATCATTATAAAAAGAGACGGAACGGAAGAACTGTCGGAAATCGCACATCATGCCATGCACGATCACTACAATCATGATACACCTCCAAAACAGTTAGAGCACTTAACGGGAAAATATTACTGTCCCATGCTTTGTGAAGGAGACAAAGTATACGACAGTAATGTTGGCTGTCCTGTCTGCGGAATGGACCTCATACGAATCGGCGGATCCGACGGTGCCAATGAAGAAGTCAACCATCTTAAAAAAATTTTCTACCAGTCACTGGCGGTTACTATCCCCGTCTTTATTATTGCCATGTTCGGGATGAGCCACGACAGTTTCATCTACAAGGTAATCCCTTTCCAGGTAGCTTTGTGGCTGCAATTTGCCGGGGCAACGGCAGTACTTTACATTGGCAGAAACTATCTGAAACGCGCCTGGATCTCGTTTAAAACCCGAAACCTTAACATGTTCAGCCTTATCGGGCTTGGTGCTGTTGCTGCCTACGCGTTTTCTGTTTTTGTTCTCATCAACCCGCATAGCTTTCACAAGGCAGACCATTTACCCATTTATTTTGAAAGTGTAGCCGTGATTTTTACCCTCATGATTTTAGGACAATGGCTGGAAGCAAGGGCGCATCAAAAAACAAAATCCTCACTCGAGCACCTGCTGAACCTGGTTCCCCAGACAGCAACCCTGCTCAAAGACGGCAATTCCGTTGAAGTAAAAGTAGAAGATGTAAAACTTCATGATGAACTGCTGGTAAAACCTGGTGAAAAGATACCTGTTGACGGCGTGCTTACCTCGGGTCAGTCGTCCATTAACGAAGCGCTTTTAACCGGAGAACCGCTACCCGTAACCAAAAATGAAGGAGATGAAGTTCTGGCGGGAAGCATCAATACCGACCAGCCTTTTCACATGAAAGCCACACGTATTGGCCAAACCACAACCATTGCGCAGATCATTGAAATGGTAAATAAAGCCAGCCTGTCAAGAGCACCGATTCAACGCCTGGCAGATAAAATTTCGGGCTTTTTCGTTCCTGTAGTCGTACTCATTGCCCTGCTTACCTTTATATACTGGGGATTCATTTCACGTGATGCTTCCCTTTTATTTGGCCTGCAGAATGCTATTGCCGTATTAATCATTGCATGTCCGTGTGCATTGGGTCTGGCTACTCCGGTTTCTATTTCAATGGGAATAGGAAAAGGTGCGGAATACGGCATCCTCATTAAAAAGGCAGAAGCTCTCGAGGCTCTTGAAAAAACAAATGTTGTCATAACCGATAAAACCGGGACGCTTACCGAAGGGAAACCTTCACTGGAACAAATCATTGCCTTAGGAGAAAACCCTGAAATCAAACTCGTGGAAATTGCAGCAGCAATGAATACCGGCAGCGAACACCCTATAGCCCATGCATTTCTGGATAAAGCAAAAAAAATGAATGTTGCATTTCAGGCCAACAAAAAGGTCGCAACGGTACAGGGAAAAGGAATACAGGGCATAGCAGACGGCAAAAAGATATTCCTGGGAAATGAAGCCCTGCTCAAACAGAACAATATTGAAATTCCGGAGGAAGTCCTGCAGCAGGTTGCATCCCTTCAAAATCTCGGAAAAACGGTTTCCTATCTCGCAATCGAAAAGGAAATAGCGGGACTTGCCGTGATTCATGATGCCATTAAGCCGGAGGTAAAAGAAACCATCGCATTTCTTCATACCCGAAATATTGAGGTCATCATGCTAACGGGAGACCACCCGCATACGGCCCATGCCATTGCCAGACAAATCGGCATAGACAAAGTTTTTGCACAACAGCTTCCGCAGGATAAGCTTTCCATGATTGAATCTATTCAAAAAGAAGGCAAAATCATTACGATGATCGGTGACGGAATCAATGATGCCCCGGCCCTTGCAAAATCCGATATAGGAATTGCAATGGGCAGCGGATCGGACCTTGCGCAGGACTTTGCTAAAATCACCCTGCTCAACAGTTCATTTGCCAATATAAAAAGGGGATTCAACCTTAGCAAATCTGTAATGAAAAACATTAAACAGAACCTGTTTTTTGCCTTTATCTACAACGTAATCGGGATTGGTGTTGCAGCAGGAGCCCTTTATTATATTACAGGAACCCTGCTTTCCCCTATGATTGCAGCACTGGCCATGTGCTTAAGTTCGGTATCGGTCATTGCCAATGCTTTGCGTCTGCGGAAACTTGAATTATAAATCGCATTTTTGCCAATCCATAAATTTTTGTACTTTCGCTACACCAAATTTATAATCGAACATGAAACAAGTAGCTTTAAATGATGTACATATTGCTTTAGGAGCAAAAATGGTTCCCTTTGCAGGATATAATATGCCCGTTCAGTATGAAGGTGTCAATATTGAACACGAAACCGTAAGAAACGGGGTCGGTGTTTTTGATGTATCGCATATGGGTCTTTTTAAAATTTCGGGAGACAAAGCCCTCGATCTTATTCAGAAAGTATCGTCTAACGACGCGGCAGTACTGGTAAACGGAAAAGCACAGTACAGCTATCTTCCGAATGACAAAGGCGGAATTGTAGACGACATCATTACCTATAAAGTAAGCGATACGGAATATCTAATGGTGGTTAACGCATCTAACATTGAAAAGGATTTCAACTGGATCAGCGCTCAGAACACAATGAATGCGCAGTTGGAAAACCTGTCTGACGGCTACTCACTATTAGCCATTCAGGGACCGAAAGCAAACGAAGCCATGCAGTCGATTACCAATGTTGATCTTGCCAATTTAAAGTTTTATACCTTTGAAGAAGGTACCTTTGCAGGAAAGGATCATGTAATTGTTTCAGCCACAGGTTACACGGGTTCGGGAGGAATTGAAATTTATGCCAAGAATGAAGACATTCTTTCTATATGGAACGAAGTGTTAAAAGCAGGAGAACCTTTCGGAATCAAACCAATAGGTCTTGCCGCGCGTGATACCTTGCGCCTTGAAATGGGATACTGCCTTTACGGAAACGAGATCAACGACACTACTTCTCCGATAGCAGCAGGATTGGGTTGGGTAACCAAATTCACCAAAGATTTCGTAAACAGCGAGAATATTAAATCGGACAAAGAAAACGGGGTGGCATCAAAACTCATCGGTTTTGAACTGGTTGAAAGAGGAATTCCGCGCCACGATTATGAAATCGTTGATGCCGAAGGAAACATCATCGGCCATGTTACATCCGGAACACAGTCCCCATCTTTGGGTAAAGGAATCGGAATGGGATATGTAAAGAAAGAATTTTCAAAAGAAGGTTCCGAAATCTTTATCCGCATCCGCAAAAACGATGTTAAAGCTCAGGTAGTGAAAACACCTTTCTATAAGAAATAATAGAAAAAGGCCGGTGATTTTCACCGGCCTTTTTTATACAGAAAATTTTAGTCTTCCCTTGATGTATTTCTGCCTAACTTAAACACAGCCTTTACATTAAAGCTCCCGAAATAATTCGCGATATAAGCATCGTTTCTTCTGGAACTGTATTTCAGATTATTGACCACACTTATATATTCCTGATGGTCTACTGCTATACTAAGGCGTTCATTGATGTATATTTTATAACCGATACCGATACCGATCCCCACCTGTACCGTATTCATTCCGTATGAGATATCCTGCCCGTTGTATTCTGCTTTTGTTAAGAAATCAACTGTAGGACCGAAATTCAGGTACCATTTGCGTGTTTTACCGAAATGGTAGCCGGCATGCAGCGGCACCGACACAAAATCCAGATTTTCTTTAAATCTGTCACTGAAAAAGAAATCGGTATAACCGCTAGACCCCATCATCTTATATTCAACTCCTGTGCGTAAACTCCATCTGTTGTTCAGATAGAACTCTGCGTTAATTCCCACATACGGATTCTCTATTGCGTCGTTACTAAATCCTATATCGCCGTAATAATTGGATGCTGAATATCCGATAAACGGAGCTATCTCGACATCTCCTTTTTCTCTCACCTGTGCGTTTAGGGCAAGACTGCTGCATAATGCAAAAAATAAGGTTTTTTTCATGTTATTAATTTTGGTACAAAAATAACATAATTAAGAACTTTTCATAATACAGGTTCCAAACATTATAATAAATATCTGCCTGTTTAACTTAAATTAAAAAATACGGCTTTAAATTGTCCTTCCTATAATTATCGGTCACATTACTATAAAAAACATACTGCTTTTTTCATAATAAATAAGAAAAGTTTATTTTTGCACCCTATAATATGAATAATTTTTTTTAAAATATATTAATAATGGGAAGAGCGTTTGAATTTAGAAAAGCTAGAAAAATGAAACGTTGGTCGGCAATGGCCAAAACGTTTACGAGAATTGGTAAAGATATCGTAATGGCTGTTAAAGAAGGCGGACCCAACCCTGAAACAAATGCAAGGTTGCGCGCCGTAATGCAAAATGCAAAGGCGGCCAACATGCCAAAGGAAAATGTGGAGCGGGCTATTAAAAAAGCTTCCGATAAAGATACAGCCAATTATAAGGAGGTACTTTTTGAAGGATACGCACCTCATGGAATTGCCCTTCTTATAGAAACTGCGACAGACAATAATAACAGAACCGTTGCGAACATACGCTCGTATTTCAACAAGTGCAACGGAGCATTGGGGACACAGGGATCTGTAGAATTTATGTTCGACCACAAATGCAACTTCAGAATTCCTAAAGATGAAAATCTTGACCTGGAAGAATTTGAACTGGAACTTATTGATGCGGGAGTAGAAGAGATTTTTGAAGACGAAGACGGGATTATGATCTACGCTCCTTTCAACAGTTTCGGTGCAATCCAGAAAGAACTTGAAGAACGCAACATGGAAATACTTTCTTCAGGTTTCGACAGGATTCCGCAGGTTACAAAAGAACTTACGGAAGAGCAGATTGCCGATGTAGAGAAACTTCTGGAGAAAATTGAGGAAGACGATGATGTTCAAAACGTATTCCATACGATGGCATAAAAAAAGCGGAAGCATTAGTGCTTCCGCTTTTTTTTACCTTATTATCTTGTTTCCCTTATTAAATAGATATATCCCTGAAAGGTATCATACGGTGTTTTAAAAACGTAAAAATAAGTTCCGTCGGGTAGCTGGTTTCCGTTATGGCTTTGTCCCTGCCACTGGTTTGTATAACCTTTTCCATACTTAAAAACTTCGTTACCGTACCGATTGTAAATGCGGAGATCGTCGAGCTGAAACACTTCAAGATCGAAAACATCGTTATCCCCGTCCCCATTAGGAGAAATCCCTCTCTGAATCGGACAGTCCTTGATGAGATTTATGTCAAAGGTCGCTGTATTATTTTCTTCATTGCTTTCATATACGGTTCCCTTGTGATTTCCTTCATCGTCTACCTTTACCGTTACAACAGACTTGTAGCTGTACTTAGGAGGAATTGTCACCGAAACCGTTTCGGTCAGTTCCTCTCCTATTCCTATTTCCCTGCTTGTTTTAACAGTCCAGATCACCTCATTGTTAATGTAAAATGCTATAGGAGTATCTTTTTTCAACGGATAATTCCCTTCATAATTTGCTACGGTATATTCTACATCCACATTGCGGCTGTAACAATAATTCTGTACGTTCTGAATGTTTATAGTGGCATCCGGAAATACACTTTTCACAGACAGTACTACCGTATTGATCGTTACGATATCGGGTCCTGTTTTTATCTCAATATCAAGAGAGGTATCATGCTGTTTTATGTACTTATCCAGGTCGTAAAGATCCAGATCCATATTCCAGAACTCCGAAGAGCCGGTAAAACTGTTCGTTCCGTTAAAAGCGTTGTCATAAGGATTTAAAGCATTCGAGACCGGAATATTATTGATGTTAAGTTCTTCTCCTGTAGAATCAAAATTATCGCCCTCCCAGGCCAAAAATCCTATTTTGGAATCTGTTATATCGGTAACCATAAATCCGTCCAATACGATATTTGTAGATGGATTATCATCACTTTCCAGCATTTCAAAACCGTCATAAACCCCCACAAAATTATCCACGATGGTTTCATCTTTATAAATAATCACAATGGCCCATCCCCCATAGTTAACATTTGCACTGCAATAAATAGGAGCAACCTGCGTCAGGTCAAAATCTGACAATTTATACGTAGTGTTTCCATATTTTTTAACAATTGCTGTTACATCCGCAAAAGCACTGAAGTCACCATATTTCTTCTGGGCATCCCTGTAAAGGTAGTTGGTCCGCTGTGACCGAACAGCTTCACCGTTAAGGGTAACATCAAGATCGGCCTGCTTTTCTATTCCGTTTCCCGACCAGTACAAATAAGCTGCTTCTATGGCTTTCCCATCTGAAAGATCCAGTTCAGCACTCGATTCGGTAAGTATATCACAAGGCTCTCCATTTCCGTTTTGCTTTATATTGTGCGTATTTCCGATCATTGTAAAATCGTAATTTCCGTAAAACTGTTTAAACAATGAAATTTTTTGAGCAGCAACTGTGTGGGTAAGGCATGATACCAAAGAAAGGTAAAATAGTTTTTTTAACATTATTAATACGTTTTTTAAGGGCGGCTAAAATATAAAAAAAATACTTATTTAACACTTTTTTACCCCATATTCTTTTTTTTTACACAAAAAAAAAGATATCAATAAAACACAACCGTATTAAACACAAAGATGCATATTGTTTTCTGATTATGAATGCTTTTTACAGTTTCTATGCCCGGAGCCCTGGGCTTCATTTTTTCTGATACATTTACCTTCAATATCATATATTTGCATAAAAGTTATATTATGGCAGATCAAATCAATCCTTATAAAGAATCAAACCTTGGCAAAAAGCAGCAGGTAGAGCAGATGTTCGATACGATTTCAGGAAATTACGACAGTCTCAACCGTATGATTTCTTTGGGAACAGACCAGGGATGGCGGCGCAAGGTTTTGAAAATGGTTTCAGAAACCCGGCCCGATTCTATATTAGATATCGCCACCGGAACAGGCGATCTGGCCATTTTACTGTCTAAATCCAATGCAAAGAAGATCACCGGCTTAGACCTTTCTGCGGGGATGCTTGAAATCGGGAAAGAAAAAGTAAAAGCAATGGGATTACAGGAAAAGATTGAGATGATTCAGGGCGATTCTGAAAATCTTCCCTTCCAGGACAATACTTTTGATGCTGTAACCGTTGCTTTTGGAGTGCGTAATTTTGAAACGCTTGAAAAAGGTCTGTCAGAAATTTTACGGGTATTAAAACCTAATGGAATTTTTGTTATCTTAGAAACCTCGGTTCCGACGAAATTTCCTTTTAAGCAGGGATATGGTTTTTATATGAAAACCTTTATGCCTTTGATGGGGAAACTGTTTTCGAAAGACCGTAAGGCATATGAATATTTATCAGAATCGGCCAAAAACTTTCCGTACGGGGAAGCTTTAAATGCCATTTTAAAAAAGGTCGGCTTCAAAAATGTAAAGCACGAACCGCAAACCATGGGCGTTGCAACTATTTATTCAGCATCAAAATAAAAATATGAAAAAACTTATAATTGCTACCTGTTTTCTTCTTTCCGTCAATACTTTTGCACAGGGAATGTTTGGTAAAAATCCTTACCGCAATCAGCAGGATTGGGATCAGCAACGGGTGCATTATGGTTATTATTTGGGTTTCAGTTCGTATAACTTTAAATTTGATTACACTCAAAGCTTTTATGACAAACACGGAAGTAATGAAATCCTCGTAGAACCCAGCATGGGTTTTAACGTAGGTCTTGTCGGCAATCTGAGGTTAATGGAATACCTTGATCTGCGTTTTGAACCGGGACTTTATTATACTAAGCGCACCCTGATTTATCCGCATATCGCAGACGCTTACCAAAGCAGACGTGAATTTGCATCGACTTATATCCACCTTCCGCTCTTATTAAAATTTTCTGCTTTGAGAACCGGGAATATAAGACCTTATATCGTGGGAGGTCTTTCACAGTCACTGAACCTGAGCAGCAATGAGACATCCAAGGACGACAACTACCAGGGAAAATTCAGGATGAAAAAACTTACTTCCTACTATGAACTTGGACTGGGGATTGATTTTTACTTTGAACATTTTAAATTTTCACCATCGGTCCGAGGTATTTTCGGGCTACAGGATGAGCTTATAAGAGATAAAAACCCTAACAGCCCATGGACCGGAGACATCGAATCCATGAAAACAAGAGGTGTTTTTATCAACTTTACCTTTCATTAAAAAGAACCGTTCCTATACGGTTTTTTTAATTTAAAACACCTTCCGCCTAAATTCGCTTAGTATGATTGCTGTTGCGGTGGCTACATTGAGACTTTCGGTCTGTTGCAGTTTTCCAAAGCGCGGAATTGACAATTTCGCTGTAACACATCTTTCTATATCTTCAGAAATTCCGTTGGCCTCGTTCCCCATGAGCACAATACCTGTTTCGGGCAATCCGGCAGTATAAATATTCTCTCCTTCCATAAAGGTACCCAGCACCGGGTGCTCGTAATCTGAAAGATATTCTTTGAGGTCTGTATAAAATATGTTTACCCTTGTAAGTGACCCCATAGTTGCCTGTACTACTTTGGGATTGTAAACATCAACGGTTTCATGACTGCAGATAAGATCTTCTATGCCGAACCAGTCACACAAACGGATAATGGTACCAAGATTTCCCGGATCCCTGATATCATCGAGTCCTATTTTTAAACCTTTATCTACAGGCAGTTTAATTTCCTTCATTCTGAACAGCGCCATGCACTGGTTCGGGGTCGTAAGAAAAGAGATTTTCCTAAGTTCGGAATCCGTAATGTAGGTGAGGTGGTCTTCGGGAACATCAAAATCTAAAACGGCTGTTGTATAAATATGAATTAATTCAAGAGAAGAATGAAGCAATTCATCAATTACTTTAAAACCTTCAGCTACAAAAGTTTTATTCAAATCGCGGTATTTTTTTTGCTTTAATTGCGTTATATATTTGATCTGGTTCTTACTAAGCATTGTAAAAAATTGTAATTTTACCCATTGAATAACAGGATGACTTTGAGAAATAATTTATCAAAAATAGCATTTATTACTGTAATTACGAGCTTTTTTTTAGCCTGTTCGCTTACCAGGCGCGTTCCTGAGCACGAACGCCTGCTTATGGAAAACGAGGTTCTTGTCAATAATAAAAAGGAAAGCAGCGAAAACGTTATAAAACAATTATACCAGCAACCCAACAGCAACGTCCTGGGGTATCGGCTGCGGTTACAGATGTACAATATGGCCAAAGTCAATCCCGATTCAAGCTACCAGGCATGGCTTGACCGCCATCCACGCAACGAACGCTTCCTTACCGCGCTGCTTTCTGCCAAACAGGTAGACCGTCTCGGCACCTCCTTCCTTGTTTCCGGTTTGGGACGCACCCTCAAAAATCTTGGGGAATCTCCCGTTATCTATGATCATGAACGTTCAAGAAAGTCAGTGGTACGTTTGCGGAATTATTACTTCAACCAGGGATATTTCAACACGCAGGTTTTATTTGATCTGGATACCCTTCAATACAAAAAAGCAGTGGCCTCGTATAAAATCGCGACAGGAAAGCCCTATACATACGACAGCCTATCCGTTGCCATATTATCACCGGAACTGGATTCTCTTTATAAAACCAACAAAAGAGCCTCTGTTATTAAAAAAGGACAGCAATACAATGCCACGCATCTTGATGAGGAACGCGACCGCATCACTTCCTTTTTCCGGAATAACGGCGCCTACGATTTCCAGAAAACGTACATTAATTATGAAATCGACACCCTCAAAAACAACCATACTGCCGATATTGTACTGAACATTGACAACAAGAATATTAAGGAGGGCGATACGCTGAGAGCCGAACCTTTTAAACTGTATAAAATCAGCGAGGTAAACGTTTTTACCAGTAATACTTCTGCCGAAATACAAACCATTACCGATTCTGTTCAGTTCCGCAATATCAACATCTACAGTAAAGGACCGCTGAGTTACAAGCCCAAAGTGCTGAGAAATGCCATTTTCATTGATAAAGACGGCCGTTTTTCAGACATGCGGAGGCTTATTACATCGCGCTCGTTAAGCAACCTGAAAGTCTTTAATTACCCTACTATAGAATATGTTCCCGACACCCGTGACAGCCTGGGAAAATCCCTTATCGCGAATATTACGCTGAACCCCAAAAAACGCATTACATTCAATCCTTCTGTAGACGTTAACCATTCCAACATCCAGGATTTCGGTATTGAAGGAAATATAGGTTTTATTTTCAGAAATCTTTTTAAGGGTGCCGAAGTACTCGATATCGGCTTCAGGGGCAACATCGGTTCGTCTGCATCAAAATACCGCAGTGACCAGAATACCTTTTTCGATATTCTGGAATACGGAGCCGACATTAAATTAACATTTCCGAGGTTCCTGTTCTTCTCCAACCAGATCGATAAAATCATCGACCGGACCTCTTTTCCGAACACCACTTTAAGCGTCGGATTTTTTAACCAGCAAAACATAGGTCTGGACAAACAGAATGTTACAGGAGTTTATAATTATAACTGGTCGTACAAGCGCAGAAACACAATAAGTTTCGATGTTTTCAACCTGCAGTTCGTACGAAATATGAATCCGGGGAACTATTTCAGGGTTTACCGGTCTTCCTACAACAGGCTTAATGAAATTGCCGACAATACCAACACGAATCCCGACCACCTAGATGCCAGCGGCAACCTTACCATAGCAGAAGGCGGGGCCGATGCCTTTATTCAGGATGTTTTAAACGGCAACACCGATATTTCAGAAACAGATCCCTTATACCAGTCGGTACGAAGCATTTCTGAGCGGAAACAACGTTTAACGGAAAACAACCTCATCCTTGCCAGCAACATCGTATATACCTATTCCAACAGGTTCAACCTACAGGACAACGAGTTCTTTACCTTCAGAACCAAAGTTGAATCAGCAGGGAACGTATTGGGCCTTATCGCCAAATCAGGCAGTAAGACAAACGAGTTCGGGAAACGCACCGTTCTGGATGTAGCCTACTCCCAGTACATAAAAGGAGAACTTGATTTCATCAAATATTTCGACCTTGGAAATAAAAATGTCGTCGCTTTACGTGCTTTCGGGGGAATTGCCATTCCATACGGAAACAGTGACAACATCCCGTTTTCCCGCAGTTATTTTGCAGGGGGATCCAACGACAACAGGGCCTGGTTATCCTATCGCTTAGGGCCCGGCCGCAGTGGCGGCATCAACGATTTTAATGAAGCCAATATGAAGCTTGCGTTCAATGCCGAATTCCGTTTTAACGTCTCAGGACCATGGAATATGGCCCTTTTTGCCGATGCCGGAAACATCTGGAATACTCTTGATAATGTAAAAGAAGAAGAAATGGTCTTTAACGGATTTAAGTCGCTCAAAGATATTGCACTGGGAACCGGAATAGGAATCCGTTACGACTTCAGCTTTTTTGTTGTGCGCGGTGATTTCGGCTTTAAAACCTACAACCCGGCAAATGAACCCGGAAGGAAATGGCTGAAGGGCTGGAATTTAAGCAAAACTGTTTTAAATATCGGAATTAACTATCCGTTTTAATAAAATTACTATTTTTGTAAGCTAAACTATAAAAAAAAGACAACACTAAATGATGGCACATAACATAAAACCCGGAGTTGCGACAGGAGATCAGGTACAGGAGATCTTTAAGTATGCAAAAGAAAAAGGATTTGCATTACCCGCTGTAAATGTAACCAGTTCAAGCACTATTAACGGTGTACTGGAAACAGCAGCAAAATTAAACGCTCCGGTAATCATCCAGTTTTCAAACGGAGGCGGATTATTTATGGCAGGAAAAGGATTAAGCAATGAAAATGAACGTGCTGCCATAGCAGGTTCCATAGCAGGAGCCAAACAAATCCACGAGCTGGCCGAGCTTTACGGTGCAACAGTTATACTTCATACAGACCACTGTGCAAAAAAATTATTGCCATGGATCGACGGTCTGCTTGACGCCAGTGAAAAACATTTTGAACAAACGGGAAAACCCCTGTTTTCATCACACATGATCGACCTTTCGGAAGAATCAATTGAAGAAAACATGGAAATTTCAAAAAAATACCTTGAGCGCATGAGCAAAATCGGTATGACACTTGAAATTGAGCTTGGAATTACAGGAGGTGAGGAAGACGGTGTAGACAATTCACATGTCGACTCTTCGAAATTGTACACCCAGCCCGAAGAAGTTGCCTATGCTTACGAGGAACTCATGAAAATATCACCGCGTTTTACCGTTGCAGCTGCCTTTGGAAACGTACACGGTGTTTACAAACCCGGAAATGTTAAGCTTACCCCTAAAATTTTAGACAATTCCCAGAAATTCGTCCAGGAAAAATTCAATACAGGCCATAATCCTATTGACTTCGTTTTCCATGGGGGATCAGGGTCTACACTCGAAGAAATCCGCGAAGCAATCTCCTACGGCGTTATCAAGATGAACATTGATACCGATCTTCAATTTGCATTTACAGAAGGAGCCCGTGATTATATCCTTTCCAAAAAAGACTACTTAATGACACAGATCGGAAACCCGGAAGGGGAAGAAGCTCCGAACAAAAAGTATTACGATCCACGTAAATGGATGCGCGATGCAGAATTAACGTTTAACAAACGATTAGAACAGGCTTTTGCTGATCTAAACAACATTAACACCTTATAAATCTGTTTGAGGTTTAAGCCTGTAATGCGTTGACAAAAACGCCCTGCAGCCTGAACCTTTTAATTGTAAAACATATAGTATGGCTTGGTTTAAGAGAAAAGAAAAAGGTATTACAACCGCTACGGAAGATAAAAAAGACACTCCAAAAGGCTTATGGTACAAATCACCTACAGGAAAAATAGTCGAGTCGGAAGAACTGGCCAGAAACCTGTGGATTTCCCCGGAAGACGATTATCACGTAAGAATAGGAAGCAAGGAATATTTTGAAATTATGTTCGATGACAACCAGTTCAAAGAACTTTTCGGTTCCATTACTTCAAAAGATCCGTTAAAATTTGTGGATACCAAAAAATACAGTGAGCGACTGAAAGAAGCAAAAGACAAGACCAAATTAAAGGATGCAGTACGTGTAGCAGTAGGAAAATCAAAAGGATCTGATCTGGTTATCGCCTGTATGGATTTTGCCTTTATCGGTGGTTCCATGGGATCTGTCGTAGGCGAAAAAATTGCCCGCGGTATTGATTATTCCATCAAAAACAAAGTTCCATTTATGATGATTTCCAAATCGGGAGGTGCGCGTATGATGGAAGCTGCCTTTTCCCTGATGCAGATGGCCAAAACATCTGCAAAGCTCGCTCAGCTTGCCGATGCCAAAATACCTTATATTTCCCTGTGTACGGATCCTACAACCGGTGGAACAACGGCTTCATATGCCATGTTGGGTGACATCAACATTGCCGAACCCGGGGCGCTTATCGGCTTCGCAGGACCGCGGATTGTTAAGGACACCACAGGTAAGGATCTTCCTGAGGGATTTCAGACTTCGGAATTCCTGCTTGAACACGGCTTCCTTGATTTCGTTGTTCACAGAAAACAATTAAAAAACAAAGTAAATCTTTACATTGACCTCGTAATGAACCGTCCTTTAAGATAATACAAAACCGCTATTTTAAAAAAATAGCGGTTTTTTGTTCTTCAGCATTCCTAAATTTTCCGTTTCAGGTTCAGCCCTTGCATCCAGCGAAATATGTTAGCTTTTCATTATCAAAAGTTTAAAAAATAATTAGAAATAAGTTCTTTTAAACCCTTGTCAAATCAAATATTCATTCTATATTTGCACTCGCATTACGAAAGTAAAGCAATGTTCAAAGACCTATTGAAAAGTCAATTGCTCGAGTGGTGGAATTGGTAGACACGCTGGACTTAAAATCCAGTGAACAGTAATGTTCGTGCGGGTTCAAGTCCCGCCTTGAGTACAAAAAAAATAAAAAAAATTTGCAGGTTTAAAAATATCCTTTAAATTTGCAGACACAAAACTTAATCAAGTTCTTTTAAACATGCGAAAATAGCTCAGTTGGTAGAGCGCAACCTTGCCAAGGTTGAGGTCGCGGGTTCGAGCCCCGTTTTTCGCTCAAAATCTATTTATCCGCTCGAGTGGTGGAATTGGTAGACACGCTGGACTTAAAATCCAGTGAACAGTAATGTTCGTGCGGGTTCAAGTCCCGCCTTGAGTACTACATTTATTCAAGGACTTATAAATAGATTTTTTTCGCTCGAGTGGTGGAATTGGTAGACACGCTGGACTTAAAATCCAGTGAACAGTAATGTTCGTGCGGGTTCAAGTCCCGCCTTGAGTACACAGAGTCCTGGAATTTCATTCAGGATTTTTTTGTTTTACAACTTTCCCTTATTTTTTCAATAATTTTTAAAAACCGACTTTAACTAATTTTATTTTTTTATTTTTAAATAAAAAAATGAAAAAACTTCTACTTATCAGCCCTATCCTTATGTTATGTACCGCCTGCAACCAGGTGGGATGGAACATCAAGCCTTCGGGAGAAATTGTCACGGATACGCTTAACGTTAAATCATTCACCACCCTGCTGAACAATTCTTCTGCCAACGTGGAAATGGATGCCAATGTAAAAGAAAACCAGATTGTCGTAATCGGCGATAAAAATTTCGTTGAAAATCTCGACATCGAAAACAAGGAGGACGACCTTAACATCAAAAATAAAAAAAAGGCTTCTTTCAATACCACCTCCTCTCCCCTTATTGTTAAGATCAACAATCCCAACCTGCAAAAAGTCATGATCGCCGGAAGCGGATCCATTGCCACCAATAATGTAGTTCTTACCACCGATATTGAATTCCATATATCCGGTGCCGGTGAAGTCAACGTAGACCTTTTCAACAATACTACGAGCATCTTTCTTTCAGGCGCGGGCAGCATCAACCTACGGGGTACCACAAGTGAGCTCAAGGCCATTATGTCGGGAGCCGGAAGCCTCAATGCCGAAAAACTGCGCAATCAGACCTCACTCGTAGAAATATCCGGAGCAGGAAACGCCAAAGTAAACACCACTGATGAAATCAATGTAAAAATATCGGGCATCGGAAACCTCGATTACAAAAAGTACGACCAGCTCAAGGTTGTAGAGAAAGTATCAGGCATCGGGAACGTAGGAGCCTATTAAAAACATTCGTAAAATTCAACTTTCTTTCCAGCTATTTTTGCGATAGATTTGTGTACAATTCATTAAAAATGGGTACTTTAGTAATAAGTAAAAAAGAAAACAACAAATATAAATACACATACAACAACCGAAAAGGGAATACACTCGTTACAAGCAACAGCCATGAAACGAAAGCGCACTGTATCAGTGAGATCAATATACTGAAACGGAATTTTTCCAGCATTGAATTCGTACGCTATAAAACACCATCAGGGAAACTGTATTTTAAGCTTTCCGTTAACGGGCACATAGTGGGAGCCAGCAGAAAATTCACGACCCCACTGCTCATGGAAAAAGGAATGAAGGATATTTCAGATAACTTCATACAGTCTGAAGTACTTGATTTTACCGAAGACGTATTCCCCGATATTTTTGAGGAAATTAACCTATAAACCAGATCATAAAAATGAAGAAAATAATCATCCTGCTATTGCTGTCTTTTGTTTCGGTAACATCATTTGCACAGCAAGAACGTAAAATAAAGGCAAACGGAGTCGTTCAGGACAAAAACCGCAGAGTTCAGAAATACACCAAGCTCGTGGTTGAAGGTGAAGTCACCGTAGAAATCCTCGACAATCCCTTTAAAAACACCATCCGTACAAGCGGCGATGCCAACCTTCACCAGCTAATACAGATCACTGTAGCAAACGAGGTTCTTACGCTTAAACGCAAACCCGGATTTCAGATCCTGAACCAGACCGCTCCCTTAAAAGTGGTACTTACAACGAAAGATTTGACCGACATTACCCTTACCGGTGACAACGGCAGCATAACCAACATGGGGGCGATTGAAATTTCCAATCTAAAGCTCACCAATACCGGCTCAGGGAAAATGAACCTGCGCGTTAAAGTGGACGAGCTGTCACTGAATACCGAAAACAATGCTGCCATTACTGTTGAAGGAAACGCCAATACGGTAAAAATAAACAGCAAAAGTTCCGGAGATATTGATGCACGGGAATTGTCGAACTTCTTCACCGAAGTGGCTTCTTCCGGATCGGGCAATATCTATACGAATACAGTGAACGGCATCGACGGAAGTCTTGACGGAAGCGGAAACCTGTATTACCGTTTTACCAAAACGGTTAATGTGGCAGAAAACGCAGAAGGAAAGATCCTTAAACTGTAATTTTAAACCACTCATTACCAAACAGCTAAAAAACAAAGGTTCAAAGAAATGATTTTTTCAAAGATTTTTCTTTGCAAATAGTAAAATTACCCCTACATTTGCAACCGAAATAAAGAACCAACGGCGAGGTAGCTCAGTTGGTTAGAGCGCAGGATTCATAACCCTGAGGTCACGGGTTCAACTCCCGTCTTCGCTACTAGACAGGAAAAGTGATTATTAAAATCATTTTTCCTGTTTTTATTTTGACGTAACTCGTTGTTTAACTGAAAGATACGATGTGCAACAATGTTCATTCGAGTGGTTCGATAACTTTTTCCATCAAATTCTAGTTTTTCAGGAAATATCGAACCGATAATACTTCTTTTTGTGTGAATTTGCCCCTCGGTATACAGTCTTCCAAGGTTTGTCACACTTTGTAAAGCTTGTTCGATAAGGTTGTTGATATTTATATTTTTGACAGTGCTATCATCCTTATTCAACTGTTCTTCCAATATTTCAATTTTTTCCTTACACTCTTTTTTAATTTGTATGTAATCCTCATCATCAATAATCTCTGAAAGAAGCTTGTTTCTTGCTACAGATAGCTTTATATTCCAACTATCAATTTCATCAGATATCCGTTTCTTTTGGTTTACGGGATTTTTTACAAAGGTCTTATAGTTATCTAAAAATACTTTATTTAGATATTTCTTTATAGGCTCATTGATATTTAACTGTTGTAATCCTTCTTCAAATATATGATTAGCCGTTTCAGCCTTTTGTCTGAAACCGCATGAGGAAACACAATGATAATAGTAGTAATGATTGTTTCTACCTTTCGATGCACTTCCTGTAAGATTGCGTCCACATTCAGGACAAACCAGGAAACCTCTTAGGGGTAGATTAATGTCAGATAAGATTTTAGTATTGGGTCTTTCAGCTCTTTTATTTCCGTCCAGAATCAGCTGTACTCTTTTGAATAGTTCTTCCGAAATCAAAGGTTCATGTTGCCCTTCTACCAAATGAGCAGGCTCATCTTTATACTGTTCTATGAATATCTTACCGTAATATAATGGATTTCGGATAGCCACATGAAATGCACTTCTGCTTAATTTTTTAGGAGTAAGGGTATTCATTTGTTTTCGTACCTGGTCAGCGGCCAAAATACCTTTGGAGAGTTCTTTGAAAGCCCACTTAATGCTTGAAGCTTCTGGATCTTTAATTGCTACGTATTTTCTTCCGTCTTCTTTACTTCTGTTGATATAGCCAAACGGAGCTTTTCCCATTAAACGGCCTTCTTTTCTTGCACGGCGCATCCCATAAAAAGTATTGAGAGCCCTGCGATCATTTTCAACCTCCGGTGCTGCTAAGTAAATAGCCAACATCATTTTATTTTCAGGTATACTCAAATCTAAGGGCTGCTCAACTGCTTGGGGTTCTATTCCTAACTTAGTAAGTGTACTGATCATTTGATAGGCATCGCCTGCATTTCTGCTAAAGCGATCCCATTTGGTAAAAAGAATAAGATCTGTCTTTGAACTTTTCTTTTTAAGGGTATTGAGCAACTTTAGCCACTCAGGACGGTTAAAGGTCTTTGCAGAATGATCTTCATAAATTACCTGTCCTACAGTAATCTTATTAGTTGAACAAAAACGTCTTAAACGTTCTTCCTGATCTCTTTGAGAATATCCTTTATCTGCTTGTTCGTCGGTGGAAACCCGAATATATAAGTCTGCTCTTTTCATAACTAATCTCTTTAGATTTACATCATAGAATTAATTAAAGATAAGAATTAAACTGGTCTATATCAAAGTATTCACGAAAAACGATCATCGTCATGTTATAGATAAATTCCATTACAAGTTCTGTTTCTTCCCTGCTCATTTCCATACCTTCTTTTCGGAAAAACTCAATTGCTTCATCTATCGGTATTTTCTTAAGTTCCCTTTTTTCCATTGCCTTTCATCACTATATCTCTAAATTAACAAGTGAATTAAGTTGACTCTATGTTTTTGTCTTTAAGTGGCATTATGTGGCTTTTTTTGGAAGATATATAAAAGATAGGTTAGTAATTATTTCAAAAAGATAAAAAAGAGGGCAAATTTATGGCGGACAGCCAAACGCACAACCTATCAAAAGACTACGGCATAAACAGATTCCTCCCCTAAAGGGTCCCCTCCATTTATTCCGTTTCCTTTTGATTTTCACAATCCGCCATGAAGAACTGCTTTCTTTTTTTCCTTTTTCTTTTGAAAAATGAGTTGTTAATAAACTTTAAACTAATAAATTGAAAAATGTATCTATTTTCGATAAATTGGACAGTTTAAAAACCTACTTCATTGTTATGAGTTTATTAAATAGCGTACTGACCAGCAAGCTGTTTACATGACACTTGGAAACATTGTAAGCAAAAAATTAAGATAGTTGTCGTTTTTTGTGAAATGGTAGAGAAGTATCAGAAAGTGATTGCGAGTATAAAGGAAATGAAATCTCAATTAAAAAAATCCTCCGCTTTAAAAAACTAAAAATCTCACCTTTTAATTCACCAAGAAAAAACCCCGTAGGCGGAGGAAAATACATCGTTTATAGGATTTTTAATAGGTGAGATTTTCAAAGATAGATTAATTAAAGTTCTAATTACGTGAAATTTAAATATTTTTCGAAATTATTTTTATACATAGGAACATTATAAGCAACTTCATAATACTAAAAATACTTTTCATAAAGTTTTTCTGAAGACACTAGTGGCAGAAAACGAACTTCGCAATTAATGAGAAATAAGATTAAATCCCTAAAGTAAGCGGAAGTACGAAGCTTCAAGCAAAAGGAGACGAAAAATTGTTTTACAATATGAAGAAAACTAAGTTCGTGGTTTTACTTGAAGTCATATTTAAATAATAACAAGCATTTTCTAAAGAAAAAGCGTTACCGTATAAACGGAATAACTAGCAGATAATTAATAAATTAACTTAACATTGTGAGTGTTGCATTTATTTAATGGTAGATTTACTCATATAACAATTATGTTATAATTAACAATTTACATTATGGACAACCATGAAAAAGCTGAAGGTTTCAAAATTACAAATTGGGATGAATCTTCAAAAAAGCTAAAAGAACAATTTTCACAATTGACAGACGCTGATTTGAAATTTGAAACCGGGCAAGAGAGTGATTTGTTAAACAGAATTGAAAAACGAATCAACAAAAAGCGTTCTGAAGTAATTGACATTATTAATAGTTATCAAAGAAAGAATAAATTCTAACTTCATAATTATTGTAAATTTTCGTATCAAATTTGATAAAGTGCGTCCAAAACGCACTTTACCTATTTTTATCTAAATCTATGTATATTAAAGTATAACAATTAAATTATGAACTATAGTAAAAGTATTTCTTTCAATCCTAAAATCCTTAATCGAGATTCAAAAGGTATTTATAAAAAGCATTTAGATATAGCTTCTCAAAATTTAGATGATTATAATAAGCGTCTGAGTACACATGTTATTCTTTTCTATGAAGAGCAATTTTACAAATTTGACTATTATGTACACAGCACTTTAAACCAAAACATCAAAATGCTAATTAATAGTTTATGTAATTGGGCGTTACAGTCGGATCCGAACGCACCAGAACACGCATCATTTTTTTTACAAACGTTAAAGTTAAAAAAAGAGCACCTCATAGTTTCTTACGATCAGGCCGATAATTATATCGGGGCTGTATTCAATATAAAAAATTTTATTTTGCAATATGAAGACTATTATCCACTTGGATTTCTGAATCCTGAAACAGAGTTTAGTATAATGGATAAATTGAATAGATATTGCAACGAGCTTAAGGTATTAATGCATAAAGAATAAATCTAGAATAATTAGATTCATTTAAAATTAAGTGCTTAATATGATATACAATAAAAAATATAAAATCACGTTTATACTATATATACTTCAACAAAAGGAATATTTCCGAAAAAATTATTAGGTTTCTAATAATATAGAATGCCCTCTCACCGTTCGTCTATTGATTGCATAGTGAAAAGTTGTAGCTATCAATTATTATGACAAAACGCTTGAAATTTCCAGCTAAATCTGCATTTTTTAAAACTTTAAAGCAAAGAGTCGATCAGTATTTTATTGAGACTGGAACACATAAGTACGCGAACACCACAATGTGGGTAAAAATCGTTATATTTCTAACTGGTTTTACATGCTGTTATGGCTTTATTATATCGGGTCTTATATCAAACTTATTCATGTTTCTACTTGCAATATTTTTAGGAATATTTAGTGCTTTTGTTGGGTTCAATATTTGCCACGATGCTTTACATGGAGCAATATCCAGTAATAAATATGTTAATAAAGCTTTTGGAATGGTCTTCAATCTTTTAGGAGCTAGTCCTTATATATGGACTATTTCCCATAACGGTGTACACCATACATTTACTAACATTCCAGGCCATGATGATGATTTAATTGTAGCACCAGGAATTATTCGTATTGAAGCGAACGATCCTATAAAGAAAATACAACAATATCAACATTGGTACGCTTTTCCGCTTTATGGCCTTGCAAGTCTTTCCTGGGCTTTCCGAAAAGACTTTATGAAAATATTCCAACAAAAAATTGGACAAATCATAGTAAAACATCCTAAAAAAGAATATTTTAAGTTGTTCGCTTTTAAGGGCCTTTATTATTTTCTTTTTATTGTATTACCACTAATTGTTTTGAACATCACATGGTGGCAGTTTTTAATTGGATTTTTTGCGATGCATCTTGCACAAGGGCTTACTATGGGACTCGTATTCCAGCTGGCTCATGTTATTGAAGATACTCATTTCCCGGAAGTTGGATCTAATGGAAATATGGAAGATGCATGGGCGGAGCATCAAATGTTTACCACGGCCAATTTTGCGTCAAACAGCCGCATTGCAGCATTTTTATTAGGAGGATTAAACAGACAAATTGAGCATCATTTATTTCCTGGTGTATGTCATATACATTATTCTAAATTGGGCCTTATTGTAAAACAAACAGCAAAAGAATTTGATTTACCCTATATTGAAAGTCTTACTTTTTTTGCAGCAATGAAATCACATTATCGAGTCCTTAAAAAGTTTGCGGATGAAGCTAAAAGCGAACAATCCGTTGAACAGGTTGCTTAATCTCTTTGTTAAGTGATTAGTAGTATTTTACTCTCAATGTTTATAATTTAAATAAAATGATCACTTTGAATTAAGTGACCATTTTATTTTATGAGTATAAATAGCGTCTAGGTTTAATTGAAATTTCCCATAAACTAATTGTTTACTATTCGTCTCAATAAAGGCCTTTTTTATGTCTTAAATGATTTTTAACCTCCTATATGGCAACGCAATTTGTGTGTTGACTAATTGCTTACAAATTACAAATCGTGTTTTGTTTTTGCTTTATATTTATAGAGTTATTGTTTTTATATATCGCTTAAAGTTATATCCATTGATAGGATTTATCTTTCCTGTTTAAATAACAAGACATATCTTCCTTCTTAAGTTCTGGAAAAAAACTAAGTGCTTGTTCGATAGCATAATTAGGTAGAAAACGAATTTTATTGCAAAGCGTATCGATAACTTTTTCACGACCATAAAAACGGATAATCTCATCAAGTTCTTTTTGTCCACCACGTTCTATAATACGAGATATAATAGTTTTATATGCTTTATTAAAATCCATTGCATCTATATCAAAATCCCAAAAAAAGACACGATCAATATTTAGGTCATTGTTTTTCATCTCTCTGATTTTATATAAAATTACCATTTTTATCATTAATTTACAAACGTTTATCTCCTGAATCCTCTACTCTTTTTAGGCGGTAACGGAGGGTGGATTTCTATTTTCTGTGCGAATCTTTGGTTAGGAAAAACTACAGATTTATTGAGTCTATTACGCATGACCGACCATTTAGTTTCCTTATCCTTCAATAACACTACTTTTTGCTCCATATCAATATGGTCATGATATTGGAGCGCGTTACAAGCTAAATACGGATTACCATCATATTTCCTTTCATATGCATTCAAGTACTCTTGAAGGGGATACTTTTCTAAAAGGTAATACATGTCTATAAAATCTTTTATACGTTCTCCACTTTGAACAATTGCATGAAGCTTCATTGCGCCGATATCAATTGGTGATGCTAATCTTATCCCTTCAATTTCGTTGATTTCGTCTTGCCAAGGATACTTATGACGTATGATATCAACTTTTATCCCTGCAATATCTGCTAAAACAGTTCCTGGAAATAAATGCCTCTTTATTCCGCTGTACTCTTTTTTTAAATGATGGTGCATTCTATCCACATCAAACTCTTTTGTGGTGAACAAATCAATATCAATGCTCAATCGGTGCCCGATTTGTAAGCTCAATGAAGTACCTCCTACAAGCACAAAATCTTTTAACTGCTCATCTCTCATGAGCTTAAGAAGAAGTTCCCACATCTCCTTACTAACAGTCTCTTTGTATAACATAATGTTGTATTTTTCAGAAAGTTATTTCTTGAAATACTACATTTTGAGATAATGGAACTTAGTGTCTTTTTAGAGGTATTACTTGTCTGGATAACTAGTATTTTCGTCAAAAATGCATACTCTAATGCTCCATTTCTTTAATCATTTTTCAAACTCTTTAATTCAGCACTTAGTGCTAAAACAATTTTGTATTTGTAAAACTTTACAACAAGCGACTTTACTTCGCAGATTCAAAACTTACATTACTCCTGTACAGGAAAGTATTTAGACAACTACATCTAAATATTCAAAAACAAAAGGTGGTATAATTCGACATTAAATGGTCTTGTTTGGCACTGATTTAAAAATTCATTTCCAAAATACTTTCTAAAAATTTGTAAATAGTTATGATGTACAAATATGGTACAAATGATAATTATTGGAGAACATATAAATGTTTTGAAAAAAGCAAGCGGGAGTTGGGCAGAGCCCTACTCACTTGCCCCTTTGCTGGTGCTACGGGAGTTTTGGGTATACTTACAGTATACCTTGTGGCTTTCAGGCCACATACAGCCCAATATATGGTATACAGTGAGGTATACCACAATTATGATTTTTTTGAATGATGAAATTTAGCAGATATGGACAGATACAATGATACAAACAGCATCCGCTATCCTAAAGAGGTTGATATAAAGCTTGAGAAGCTCGCGAAAGGATTCAACAGGAGCAAAAAAGAACTTTTCTGCCAGATGGTAGAGTATTTTTACCGCAGTAAAAAAGACCCATCCGACCCCGGAGATGAGATGCTCAAACGAGAACTTTCATCTGGGATCAACCGTATCGTGTCTTTTATCCGTCAACAGGAAAAGGATTTTTTGTTGCCGCTGTTAACCGATACAGGTATCGTAAAAGCAGCGCTATCTGAACAGAAAAAATTACAGCAAGCTATGGGAAATCATCTGCTTGCAGAAACGGTAAAAATTGAATTGTTAATCGCTGAAAATAAAAGACTAGTGGAAGGGATTAAATCTCTAGTCTCAAATCAAACAGAAAAAGAGGCTTTAAAAAGTGAATTCCTTAAACTGTTAGAGTATTACATATCCCAACGCGAAGAAATGGGATGGACAACTTCTTCAGCAAAAAAAGAGGAACTTATCTCACATATTAAAACATCGATCAAAAATTTATAGCTTATGTATATAAATATCACCGATTCAGAAACAGGGAACAACAAGGGAAGTTCTGCCGCACTGGTAGAATATCTTGAAAAGGAAAACCGCATGGAAGTACCTGATAGATTAAAACAAACGGAACTATGGTTTACCACATCATTAAAAGAAGCCATTCATCAACAAGTAAGAATAGATATTGATCATAACATATCAAAGCTCGGTAAAAATGATGCAAAGTTTTTTTTGGTGAATATCAGTCCCAGCGAAAAGGAAATTACCTACCTTAAAGAACGCTTTGGCGAACTGGGAGCAGAGCAGAAACTAAAAGAATTTGCCTGTGGCGTTATGGATGCTTATGCGAAAAATTTCAAACGACCTAATGTTAAATACAACGGTGATCTTTTATGGTATGGAAAACTGGAACATTACCGTTATTATTCTTATAACGATCCGGAAGTATTAGAAGGACTCGTCAAAACAGGGGAACGTAAAGCCGGTGAAAATATGCATGTACAAATTATTGTCAGCAGAAAGGACATTACCAATAAGATCAAGCTTAGCCCCATGAATAATTCAAAAGGAAATAACGAGGCCCACTCCGCTAAACTGGGTCAGTTTGATCGGGTAGCATTCAAGCATATTTCGGAACAACTTTTTGATAAAATGTTCGGTTTCGACCGAACACTCAATGAAACCCTCTCCTATGCGATGACCATGAAAAATGGAACTATAGATCAAAAACGAAACATGAACCTGCTAGTGCAGTTTGAAAACAATACACCTAATGTTGATAGAACAGAACTCATAAATGTGTTAAATAGGATCTATCGCAATGAGTTTAACTCATCAAATCATCTTTTTGACAGTCTTGTCAATTTTACCGGAGAACTTTTTGATTTTCTTTCCCCAATAGACTTATCCTATGAAAAACCAGATGACTTTATTCCTGATCCCAAGAAGAAAAAGAAAAAACGAAAGCCTGGCTTTGGAAAGCAGTCATAAGTCTTTTTGATCTTTCCTTAAATGATAGAAAGGAAACCCCACCATGGGGTTTGTTTTCAATAGTAGAAATAGGGTTTGTCACTATTTTAAGATTGTAAATAGGCTTTTTCAAAATAATCCCCTAATAATAGAGCTCGCTCACTGTGCGCATTGCAAATATAACGTTTGAACATTTCTTCCGTGCTGTGTCCGGTGGCTTCCATTAGTAAAGGCGTAGGTATTTTCCCGTAAAAATTTGATGCAAAACTTCTTCGACCGATGTGGCTGCTCACTGCTTCCCATTTAGGGATTAATTCTTCTGCAGCTCTGAATCCCCGGCGTTTGCGCACTCTAATTTCCTTTGTGATTCCAGCAAGTCTTACCACCTCTTTTATTTGTTGGTTATATTGTTGTACAGAAATTTTCATAGGAAAAGTGTCGTTGCACTCTATTGTTTGCAATACTGTCCGATGCAGTGGCAATAAGATGTTCCTTCCTGTTTTCTTCTGCGAAAAGGCAATACACTTTTTGTCTTTTATAATCTTTAATTTATCTAAAGTAAAATTCATGAAATCCGAAACTCGTTGTCCTGTAAAACAACTGATAATAAGCCAGTCCTTAGCTGGTTGTAACCGATCTGGTACGACTGTTTCTTTTATTATCTGTAGTTCTTCTTCATCAAGCGTAATAAAATCCTGCTTTTGCTTTGAAAGTTTGGGTAACTCGAGTTCATAAACAAAAGTTCGGATTCCACGCTTTTCCAAAAAGTTTAAAACTGTTTTTACAAAATGAATGGTCCTGTGTATTGTAGATGGACTATATTCTTCTTTGGTACCAAATTCGCTGAATTGGTAAGCAAACTGAGCATTGACGTCTTCAAGCATAAGTTCTTTGTAGTTATACCCTTGGTAGCGTTCAATTAACCGTAAAAATACTATATAACGCTTATGGGTAGAGTGGTTAATAAAATATTCTCTTGAATTGATATATCTGTCCATATGGTAAAGCAAGCTTCCTTCCTTATACTTTACATTTGATTTTTGGAGCATAAGCTTTCTTACCTGTCGGTTCAACCCGGTAAGCGAGATGTTCCCCTTCTTTTCCTTTAGATAAGCAGCAATTCCAATTTTTAAACGGTTTAAACGCTGATTAACGTGTTTATATACTTTAAGATAGATATTTTTTGGTCGCTCTTTGATTTCGTCCCACATTTCTGGTTCAATTCGAATAGGAGTCGGTACCAAATATGTACTGTTTTGATCCATAATTTTCAAAGTAATAGCGGACGACGGCTTGTTATTGTTTAATATGAAGTTTAAATACATTTGTTGCTGTTTAATTTTTAGTTATTGCAAAAACAGCAAACTAGAAGTCCAAAATGGTCTACCTAAGACTACATTTCGATATTGCTAATGTAAAATTTTTTTAACACAACAACAACATATTATAGTAATATTTTTCAAAAATAGAACTTAAAAATACGTTGTTTTTTTGATAAAGCCGCATACACTCTATGTCAAATAGATATCTAAAAAACTGAAAAACAATTTAAAAACACAAAATAAAAGTCTTAGGTAGACTTTTATCCGATTCGTGAAAATAACCAAATTATATATTTAGTTAGTACAGTTACTGATTATCCTTGTATACACCAAAATAGCTGTCAGGGTAAGCGCTGATAACCTTATGGAATGAGGTTTATTCGAAACGTTAGGTATATTGTTCAAAAAAAATTAACATAAATAAATATTTAAATTTTGAAACTTTAATATTTTGTTTAATTTTATGTTAATTTAAATTACATTTTAGAACATAAATAAGCATTTGTGTTAAATTAAAACATAAATTATAAATTCTGCATCATGATGCCAGTAGAGAAAGAAGATGATCATCCAATTATAATTATTATTAACTTTAAATTAAATCAATTATGAAAAAAATCGTATTCAGCGCATTAACGCTGCTTGCTTTTTCAGCTGTTTCATCAGCTCACACAATTTTAGACGAATGCGAAGCTCTAAAATCTGTTAAAAGTATTGAGAAATCGACCAAAACAAGTACTACCGAAAAGGTTTATGGAGTAACATGGTGTAATATCGAAATAACACTGGTCGATGAGAATAACGTCGCTTATGCCACGGCACGATATCAAATACCTAATGTGCAAACGTATATGGAGTGTCTACAAAGAGGAATTGATGAGGCTCGAAAGTTAAACGAACAGGGTATAAAAACTGACAAAGTGTTTGTTCTTGGAGTAGGATAAAATTATTAGATCCCATCAATACTTTAAATTAAATGTCAATTAGAATGAAATCGATAGCTTATCTCCTCATACTGTTTATTACCGCTCAATTATCTGCTCAACGGATAGTTATTAACTACACAAATGTCTATGATATCAAAGTTCCGATGACTAGAAAAAGTAAAATAGTCATCGACCCTACTGAACGAAAGGCGACTTATTTCGAGGATTTTAAGTCAACAAAAATGGTAGGAACAGACAATCGGAATGTGGAAAATCAAGCTATTGCGAGTGTTAAGAGGTCGTTAGATAAATTTTACGTTACAGACGCTCAATGCGGTCGTATATTATATGATAATTTTGCGTCTGCCAATTATATTGTAAAAGATACTTTAGCAATCTCAGACTGGAACATCGAGGATACCACTAAAATGATAGCAAATTATAAGGCTTATCGCGCCACATGTACCTTTAGAGGACGAAAGTGGATTGCATGGTTCACACCAGAAATTCCATTTCCATTTGGCCCGTGGAAATTATGCGGTTTGCCTGGCATAATATTGGAAGCCCACGATGAAAATAAACAGTGGAATTATATTGTGAGCACTATAAATCTAAATAGTGAAGACAATATTATCCTTCCGGATATTCAAGATTTCAAAAGTTTATCACTTGAAGGGTTTGTTAAGCTTAAAGATGAATTTTATACTAATTTTTTTAACAGTATTGATCAAAATGAACGTGATGCCACAATTAAAAGCAAAACTAATTTGCGTGCTGGTGTCGAATCATCCTTTGAATGGGAAAAAAATAATAATACCAAATAATTTTAACTTGAAAACGATGTAATTTATTAATTTAAAATTTCAAAATAAATGAAAAAATTTGCACTAACATTAGCCCTAGTAGCTTTTTCATCCTTTATGAAAGCGAACACAATCGAAAACGATACTTGTTTACAAACGACAACTGAGGCCGTTGAAAATTCAGAAGAATTTAGAAGTAATTGCTGGCTCATAGTCGATTTTATCGATGAAGACGGTTCCACTGTCCAAGTAAAAGAGTACGAATGGGAAGCTTCTAGCTTAGAGGACTGCTTCGGAAAAATCGGCGGGGTAGTTAAAGAATATGAAGCGAATGAGGCTATCGTAGTAAAAGGTTTTAGAAGTCAGTATTTATAGCAGATAGTATGAAGTATTCAATCTTTTTGATCTTTTTAATTCTTCCGGTTTCAATGTTATCCCAGAATTTAGAGATCGGATACACTAATTCCTACATGAGCAATTCACCAATAACTAGAAATAGTAAGTTGATTGTGGATAGACAGAAAATGCAATCCATATATCAGGAGTTATTCGACACCACGAAGAGAATTGATCTACAAGGAAAGGGAACGGAACAAATAGTAGGAAGCACGAAAAGAGATATGGATGTTTTTATTACTTCAAATGCGAGTTGCGAACGTGTAATTTACGATGACTTTGTAACTAAAAAATTTACCATACAAGATGATGGCGCTCCAATAAATTGGGAAATTTCCACCGATTCTAAGATGATTCAGTCTTTTAAGGTTTATAAAGCTACTACAGAATTTAGAGGCCGAAAATGGACGGCTTGGTATTCACCAGATCTACCATTTCCTTTTGGACCATGGAAACTTTGTGGTCTCCCAGGGTTAATTCTTGAGGCCAGCGATGATTCAGGTGTTTTTAATTTTTCGGTTTCATCCATAAATCTAAATTCTATGTCTGTAATCAACAGACCTGAAACGAAAGGATTTGAGGTCATTAGTTTACGAGATTTTATCCAGCTAAAGGATGATTTTTACACAAATACTGTCCAAAGTATTGGTAAAGACGATCGAAGTGTCATCGTTGAGCATACGATCAACCTCCGAGCTGGCATCGAACGGAAGTTCGAGTGGGAATAGCACAATATCTATTTGGTAATCTCATTAAAGGCTGCTTGTTTATTATATTCAGCAGCCTTTCTTCATTTTAAAACATTAACATGTAAAGCTATACCGTAAAAGTGAATTTGAATAACATGTCTAAATTTTTAGCAATCATATTAGTATTTTTAATAGGGCCTTCAATCTTTAGCCAAACCACGATTGAAGGAAAATTAATATCACAAAGTAGGACGCCGTTGGGCTATGCTTCTATTATAATTAAAGATTCGAACGATAAAATATTAAAATATACATACTCCCAGTCTGACGGAACCTTTCACTTGAAAATTAATAGTCAATACAATACATTATTAGTTGAAGTAAATAAGATGGGTTTTATTAAGTTTCAAAGACAAATTGACAATATCCACTCTAAAAATATTCATAAACTAGAGATCACTTTGGAGGAAGACAATACAGTCTTAGAGGATATAGTAATTGAAATAGATAATCCTATAAAGATTAAAGGAGATACTTTAGAATATGATGCAAAAGCTTTTAGTACTGGACGCGAGGTCGTGGTAGAAGATCTCTTAAAAAATATACCTGGAGTAACTGTTGAAAGTGATGGTACCATAAAATATGAGGACCAAAAAGTTGAAAAAGTAATGGTTGAAGGGGATGATCTGTTTAATCGAGGATATAGTTTGTTAACAAAGAATATGCCTAGTAAACCACTCTCTAAAGTTCAGGTTTTAAAAAGATACTCAAATAATCGGCTTTTAAAAGGTATCGAAGAATCGGATAAGGTAGCATTAAATCTCACCATTCAGGACGAGTTCAGGGATATATGGTTTGGAGATTTAACTATGGGGTATGGTCTCGTTTCCGAAAATAGGTATGATGCTAACGGTAATGTGATGAACTTTAGTAAAAAATACAAAAATTTCCTTTCAACCGGTCTGAACAATACAGGTTCAGATCGAATAGGAACATTAGAAGATATGTTTTACAATAACACTGAAGTTGAGTCTGTTGGTAACGGCGCGCAATTAAGGAGTATCATGAATATGAACGGGGGCCGCGCAGGAGAACTAAAAGATCACAGAACAAGAATAAATAATGTCGAATATACGACCTTAAGTACAATTTTTCCAATAACGGAAAAATTAAAAATCAAAATATCCGGCTTTTTAGGTTTTGACGAAAACTACGCTTTTAGGTCTCAAAAATCAGTTTTTAATGCAGGTGACCAGTATTTTGAAAATGCCGAGCAGAATAATTTTAGAAGCCACCTCAAAAAAATCCATATCAATTTATTGGGAACATACGATATTTCAGCCACCAAAATGTTCCAGTTCAGTTCAGTCTATAGTACAGGTCATGACAACAATAATAACGGCTTAACATTTAACGGTACTGAAACCAGCGAGAATTTAAACACAAAGAACGTATTTTTTGATCAGAAGCTTACATATACAATGCAATGGAAAGAAAAACATGCTTTGCTTATCAAAGCTCGCTTCTTTACAAATGATCTACCTCAGTTTTATAAAATCAATGATTATTTGATGGGAGATCTTTTTGATTTCAATACAAAAACATTAAGTAATAAAATTCATAACAAAAAATCATTTGCCGGAATTGAGACTGACCTAAAAATTCAGCAAAAGGGAGGCTCAACATTAGATTTTCAGGCCGGCTTCTTATATGATCATACCGATCTGCAAACGGATTTCACCTTATACAGTTCAACGGGCCAGTTTCGACCACAGGATTTCCAGTCAAACAGTTCGTTTACATACGCGGATCTGTACGCGAGATCTGGCTACACATGGAAAAAGCAAGATTTCAAATTGACAGGTAAAGTCGAAATCCATCAGCTTTTTAATAAATTTACGGGGAAGGTATCTTCCGACGATTCCAGCCCATTTTACTTGAACCCGTCATTTAATGCGAAGTGGGAATTAAACTCCACCAATAGCATCACAAGTTCTTATCTGCTGAACTTTCAAAATACATCAAACTCAGAAGTAAACAATACCTATCTTTTAACCTCTTCCAGAGGTTTTACAAAAGGTTTGGGCGAATTTAACATAACGGATTTTCAGATGGCTAATCTAAGCTATAATATCAGGCATTATCTGAATAGATATCGGTTCTCTTTAGTTCTAAATTATCGAACCCAAAATAAGGTTGTCGCGACAAGAAGCATTATCGAACAAAATAGTGCACTATCTGAACGCATGTTGCTCAAAGGCGGAAAATCTTATGGGATTGGACTCAATTCAAATTTTACCATAAAAAGCTTGGAAAGTATATTTTTTTTAGAGACGGGTTATTCTAGGGGAACATATTATAATGAAGTGAACAACTCCGGACTCCGCAAAAACAGTACTGAACGTCAAAACATTAAATTAGGTTGGCGGTCAACGTTCCATTCATTTTTCAATTTTCATGCTGGAGGGGAATGGTTATTTAATAAAGTTGAAACATCGGATTTTGCAAGTGATTTTATAAATGGCTTCAATTTTCTTGATTTATTTTTCGAGCTAAACGAGCACTTTAATGCTAAAATTGTAAGCGAACATTATTATTTTGGAAATCTCCCCCCATCCCAAAAAAATCACTACTTTATTGATTTTGAAACCTCCTATAAATTTAAAGGAGATAAATATACAATAAGCCTAAGAGGTAACAATCTATTAAATAAAACAGAATTTGCGACTTTTTATGTTTCTGATTTAGGGTATAGTACCACTAGCTATAGATTGATACCAAGGTACTTTCTTGCTTCATTCAAAGTCAGATTTCAATAACTGAGAATTTTTCTGGAATTACGGTATATCAACTGAAATTCCTAAAAGATCTAAGGAGCTATTTTTAGCTCCTTTATTATTGTCCTATAAGTACGTATGCTGGCCCGGAGTCCGCACTCATCCCCTTCGGTAGGCTATGTTAGACCTTTTAATTGCTTTATTAGGCTAGTTTTAAATGCCCTTCTATAACCAGTGGAATGAGGGCAAAATCTCGTATATCCATGAGTATAACGCTTTAAATCATGAAAGCAATCTATTATTATATTTTTTACAAGATGCATAAATTATTTGATCGAGAAATTTATCACTGCATTGGAGCTTCCATTCTGGCAAAATTACTTTTAATAATTTTCGAAGTATGGCTAGTTATGCTGATTTTTCATTACTGCAAAGCAGTCCTAAGCCTATTTTTAAATAACCGAAATTTAGACCTTATATTACTTTCTTTGATTTTCCATAATTGAAGCACATTAATACCACACTTTGCGAAATATCGAAACAAATGTTTTTTGGAAAATGAAGGACTATAAGGATGTGGCTATCAAAGGAAGTATTTGTCTGTGAGTGACTTTTAAAATACTGAATTATCTTATATTAGCTGTTAATTACATTGACTTAAAAGTTTTGTTATCCTGAATGAAAAGAAACACTACAGAATTTACCGTATTACCATCTTATCATGGAGATTGTATCATTATTAAAACTTTTGACATACATAATGATGAGTTTATTATTCTTATAGATGGGGGCACTGCTCAGACATTCCGATACAGTCTTAAAGCAGAACTAAAGAATATTAATCATATAGATTTACTAATACTCACTCATATTGATTCAGATCATATTGCCGGTCTAATTAACTTCTTTAAAAGTAGCCTTATAGATAGTATTATTATAGACGAAATATGGATGAATCATCCTGAAATTGTTGAAGTTAATAACGATAATCTCATAAGTACTAAACAAGGAGATACTTTAAAAGAATTAATTCTTTCAAAAAAACCGAACGTAAAGCTTCTAGAAGTAAGTACAAATGAAACATCTATTTTAAGACAAGGAATTGAATTTATAATATTATCACCGACTCAACAAATTAAAGACGAGTTATATAATAAATGGCAATTATCAAGTTTACCAAAAGCTAATAATGATAATGTAAATATCTCCTCTCAAAAAGAAGTTTACTCTAGTTCACTACTAGACCTAAATAAAATAGAATTCATCCCGGATAAGAGTATCAATGGTGATATATATAATTCATCTTCGATTGCCTTTATTCTAAAATGTTTAGATATAACTATTCTTTTATTAGCAGATGCAAGACCGGAGGTTATTACTGAGTCTTTGAAATTAAATGGTTACAGTGAAACTCAACCTTTAAAAGTTGACTACGTAAAGGTTTCACACCATGGAAGCCTAAATAATACTTCTCAGGAAATGCTTGGTTTGATAAAGTGTAATGACTTTATAATATCGACAAACGGAGGAACTGCCGTTCACAAATTCCCTTCAAGGGAAACTATTGCTCGAATTGTTTACAGTTCTCAAAGAAATGATGAAGAACTGAACATTTATTTCAACTACAAAATAGAGGAAATAAAGGAAAGAATAGGTGATTTCATAGATGATCTAGATTTTAATGAGGGGAATTGGAATGTAATAACAAAAAATTGGTTTGGAAAAAATGACATATAATCTTGCGGAAAAGTATTGCGTTCGAATTAAAAGCAATGGAAATACTGGCAGTGGAGTTTTACTACCAGGTAAAGAATCATTTTATGTTTTGACTGCTGCCCATTGTTTGGGGAAAACCTTGCCTAATGTAAACGATATCATTATTGAAAAACAAAATGATTATACATCAGCTTTTAATTCGATAACAAGTGTTGAAATTAAAGAATTTAATACCGAACATGATTTTGCTCTAATAGAAATTGATTTTGATAATGAAGATAAATTACTCTACCAATATAAATTAGGACGTGGTGTACTTTCAGAAAATGAAGTGAAATTTTGTGGATATCAGAACATTAATATTAATCAATACCGACCATTTACTGGAAAAGTTTTATCTGTAAGTGATGATGTAGGTCGCTTTCAAATCACTTTATTAGGAGATACATTTGATCAAGCAGGAGAGGGAGGACATTACTTGGCCAGAGGGTTATCCGGCAGTGGAGTATTCATATATAGACATAATTCCCCATTCCTTATTGGAATACTCAATTCTGTTATAACAGATAAAGCATGGTCGGATGATATTAACTGTTGTTCCATAAAGCATATCGAAAAATATATTTCGGAATATGTAGACCTGTCTGATTTTGAGAGTCTAAAACAGTGGAACGATAATCTGGAAAAGGAACGAACCGATAGAGAAATAGAAGCCTTTAAGAAAGAAAATAGTGATTTTTTTGAAAAGCTATATCGTAAGAATAATGTACTATATTCTGATATGACTAAAGCTAATACTGTTACGGCCAAACAAATAAGAAAGTTTTTAGCTATGCGTGATAATATTCGTACTATAGAAAATGACTATCCGTTACTATATTCAAAATTCAAGAACATTGTAAAGAGATTTGTTGACCAAGTTGAAGATGAATATTCAAGAAGTGTCACTAAGAGTAGTGAGGCCATCGATTTAAAGATGGATCTTCAAAATCAATTAAAAAGTGAATTTGAAGTTTTTCCTCATTTTACAAATTTTGATTTATCAGAATATCAGGTAATTGAATGGCTAGGTATATGTACTTTAAATTTTGTTAAAAATGATTAATATACAATTAGATCAGAAACCTACCTCGGTATCAATACGATATAACGGCTATTTTAAAGTTGTATTGCTACTAGCTATTATTAAATACTGTGGTTATGCAAAGAAAGCTAGTTTGGAACTCATTCACGTTGCTTTTTGGAGTTTGCGTAATGATATAAATTATCAAGTATTACTGGATTTATCCAACCAGCAAAGAAATTCTTTAGTTCCCTGGACTTTCGAACATGGTATTGATGAAGTGCTAGCTTTAGGCTTTATAAATGAGTACATCGAAAAAATAATTGTTACTCAAACACTTGAAATTAAAATTACAAATAAGGGAAATGAAATAATTGATTCAATTAATGAATTCGAACTTTTTCAAGACGAAATTCTCAAAATAAAAGCATTAGGAAAAATACCTAAAAACAGATTAAGTAATGCAAATAAAAACTGGAAATTAATTTAAAACGTATGTTTAAGATAAATAAATTGAGAGCTGAAATTCTTACAGATAAAAGCGAAGATATTACTGATTTATATGGTTTTGACATCTCATTTGACCAAGGTTTAAATATAATTGCAGGTCCTAATTCAAAAGGTAAAACAACAATAAACACTTGCATCTATTATGCCTTAGGAATGGAGGAACTGTTAGGGGCTCACAATGAAAAGGCATTAGATAAAGCTCTTAAAGAAGAATTTGTTATCAAAGCTAGTGAAAAGGAAGAGGGCACTACTTATATTGTACATTCATCTAAAATCATTTTAGAAATTGAGAACGAAAATGGAGAAATAGTATGTCTGGAAAGGTATATTAAGCCTAATAATCCCGATTTAAAGACAACTAACATTATTGTTCATGATGGATCATTTGAAAATATCAATAATGAAGATGGCGAAATAGTACGTGCAGTATACTTTGTCAATTCAAGAGGAAATAATGAAGATTCTAATGGGTTTTATAATTGGTTAAGTCAATTCATTAATATTGACTTGCCACAAGTTAGTAATAGTTCTAGAACAGACAACTATAGTCCTCTTTATTTACAAACAATCTTCTCCGCCTTATTTGTAGAACAAACTAAAGGTTGGTCTGATTTTTTCGCCACAATGCCATACTTTGGGATTACAAAAGCAAAAGAAAAAATAGTTGAATTTATTTTAGGTTTAAATGAAATATCGTTATCAACACAAAAGGATATACTAAACAAAGAAAAGAACATAATTACTGAAGATTGGAGAAGAAAGATTAAAGCATTCTCATATTTAGAAAAACAAACAAATTCAACAATCATCAATATTCCCGAAGAACTTACAACAGATAATACAGAAATAAATAAAATTAATGCCATTTTCTCAACTGCAGAAGATGAAAAGATTACATACGGTGAATTTTTAAATCAAAAATCTGAAGCAGTTAAATATTTTGAGAACAGACCTTTATCTACAATAAAGGAAAACAGGGAGAGTTCTATTTTAGAATTTAACAAACAGAAAGACGAATATCAAACGTTAAAAAACTATGTAGAAAAATTTGAAAACAAGCTAAGAATTGAGAAGCAACAGTTTTCTAGTTTAAATAATCAGATCGTAGTTATAGAATCTGAAATTAAAGACCACATTAATCTCCAAAAAGTTTTTAGTGAGAATATTATTAATGAGCGTGGGGCAAATCAATGTCCAACGTGCTCACAAGAAGTAACAACAAATCTTATCTCTACAAAAAATATAAAAATCCCCCAACTTACGTTAGAGGAAAATACTAATTTCCTTAGGAGCCAAAAGAAAATAATCGAGTCTTCTATTGATAGTCTGAAAGAAACAATAAGTGAAAAAGAGGCTTTACTACTTTATTTCAAGAATTCATTACGGCAAAAAGAAATCTTGATAAAGTCTATTTCAAAGGATCTGATTGCAGATGACAGAGCTTTTTCAGAATCAGAAGTAGTAAAAAAACTTCAGCTTGAAAGAGAAATAGAGAGTTTGTTAATGTTACAGGAATCGATTTCAGAGTTGAAAGAAGAACTGGTAGTATTGGCAAATAAGTATCATAACAACAATGTGAAAATTGGAAATTTAGGTGAATCCGAAAAAGAAGATGAAACTAAGATTGCAGACTTTGAAACTAAGTATAAAAAATTTCTTTTTGATTTTGGATATGATAGTAATGAAAAATACCAAATATCTATTAACCGAAAAGAGCCATTTAAATATTTACCCGTTTACATAAACAAGAAAGATGGTGTTTTTTTACCACAATCTATTAGAATTAATTCTTCTGCGTCTGACTTTGTTAGAAACATATGGGCATATACCTTGAGTTTACTAAGTAATGGTATAAATCATCCTGGAGTAATAATGTTCGATGAGCCAGGTCAACATAGAACGAACTTAAGTAGTTTAAAAGCGTTATTTAAAATTTCTTCAGAAATTAAAGAAAGGCAAACGATAATTTTCACATCTATTGATAAACCTCTTTATAATGAAGAAAATGAAAAAATCGATTTAGATATTTTAATAGAAGATTTGGAAAGTTTAAACTATAAACTAATAAGGCTTGATAATACTCATAAGGTAATTCGAAAATTATCGATTTAACTTAATAAAATATTGGGGAGCTATACAAACTCCCCAATATCGAAATTACTCAAATCGTTTTTCAGTAAGGTGAAAGCCCCTTTGGCGAGATCGTTATCGCTATTTCAAAGATTACAAGGAATGACAATTAGAACAAAGCTAGAGCATACAGTTGGATTTTGGAAATCAAATAGTTATTGAATTTAATCAATCTATTTGGTTCAAGACATGGCTTTTTACTTCACTCCCGCAGCACGCAATGGAAGCTTTGATATAATTTAAAGATTATCGTCTTTTATTGATGTTAATCGTTCCAAATCTCCAACAAAATGTTTCGATATTTGTTCGGTTTCGGCTACAAAAAACACTACTTATTAAGTAGTGTTTTTTTATTCTGTCAAAAATGATTCAGCTCATTTGCTGTATATTCCTGTAAATCACAATTACATATAAATAATAAAGCAAAAACCTTTGTCTTTTCGTTTATAAACATTTTGATAATCACAGTTGCTTATAAAACTGCTTTGCGGTACTTTACAACTATAAAACACACTTACTTTGTGCGTCCTTATAAAAGTCGAATTTTTAAAATGTGCAACAGCAGTAATCTTATAATAACACAGCCCCAATACGTTTGTAAAGAGGCTGTTGTTATTTACTATTGCACAAGCAAGATGCTTGCGCCAGCGGGGGGCTTTTATCCTAATAAAATTTACTCCCCTTAACATTAAATTCAAATTGTTCAATTTCATTCATACTTTTCAAATCAAAATACAAAACATTAAATACAATCTTAACTAAATTATTAGTTGAAGAAATTATTATCGGTCCTGACATCGCTTCACTGTATCGTGAATTAAACACTAAACCTTTTTCTTTATTATATTTAAATTTAATCCATAATGTATCTCCAATTTTAAAAGAAGTTTCAAAATAATTAACTCCCCTTTTTAATTTGCCTAATAATTTTTCTTCACTTTCTTTTATTACCAATACGTCAATATTACTTAATTCGACATTGGAGTCTTCAGCTAATATCTCAATATTAAAATTCTCTTTTTTTCTTCCAATATTAAAAGATAAATTGTTTCTATCAATCAAATCATAAAGCTGAATAACATTTCGACGCATTCTATATTTTCCTTGAATAGAACCGTTGCTATTAAATGTTGAATTGTAATCTTGGATAGTAAACAATGAATCATTTTTCAAAAAGAGAATAGAACTATTATCCTTATTGTAGTACTTCTTTTTATCTATTTTAGAAGAACTACATCCCATTAAAGATAATAATATTAAACTAAATACTAAATTTTTCATTATTCTAAATCTTTATAAGGATATTGTTTAACTCCTTTTTGGTCTTTCCAATACATACCTTTTACATGTTTACCTTCTAAAAGACCAGATCTAACAGGAAGGGTAACATCAGAATTTGCTTCTTTAGGTATTCCATATATTCCAAATTCAATCTGGTATGAATCTACTTCTCCTTGTAACATAGAATGTTGATCTGGATAATAATTGAAATTGTACCCTTTATCTCCTGGAATTAATTTACCATCTACAACATCCTTTGCATGATTTGCTTCATGAGTAGCATTAGAATTCGATAAATAATTAATAATAATTTTTGCCTTATTCCCGTAGGTATCATGATTCTCCATTCCTCCGAATTCCAATAACGCCATATCACCTTTATTCTTCTTTTGAAATGTAAATCCAAAATCTTTACTACTTTCTAATTTATCCAAGTTACTGATTCCTTTGTTATTTGCCGATATCTTATCATTGATCAACGCTATTTCTACGCCTAATTCTCTTTGTTTTCCAATATCTGTCGTTTTACCTAATTGAGAATTTAAATTTTCGAGTTTAGTATTCAATCCTTTTAAATTCGAATTATATTCTGCTCTAAGTTTATCTGCCATCTTTTTATCAGAAGCTTTCCACCAAAATCTCCCGTCAATTTCCAAATTAGTAACCGGACTATTTCCACAATAAGAATACGGTTCCATCGTTTTTTCCGCCAACGGATCCACATTAACAAATATACTGATTCTTGGGTCGTAATAACGTGCACCGTAATAATACATTTGCGTAGCATCATCCAGTTCCTTACCGTTGAATTTGTATACGTTGTCGTATTTCCCTAAAGGCGATGTGCTTTGGTTGTGTTCCACCATCATCTCCCCGAACGGCAAAGTTTCGTAGTAATGGCTCGGGCGTCCGAAGTTGTCCGTCAGGTACGTGCTGCTTCCCAAATGGTCGGTATGGTACCACCAAACAGGCTGTCGCTGTGCCTCATCATATTCTTCCTCGGAATCACCATCGTTTCCTCCTCCGTCGGTCCAGTCATCGGGAAGTTCCTCCTGTGCTTCCGGGTCCTGGGGTGTACCCGGGCGCACCTTGCATTTATAATGCTCCAGCACATAATAATACACTTCGCAGGCATTCATCTGCGGTTCAAACACCAGGTGTTCCTCAATATATTTCAGGGCTTCCATGGCACATTTTACATCACCCCCCACGGGGTTTCCGCTTCCGTCTCCACCGCCATCGTTGCCACCGCCCGGATTACTGCCTCCGTCTTCAGAACAGCCGCAGCGCGTTTCCAAGTCATTACAATCGGCAGGCCAGATTCCGGTCTGCTCAGAAATCCTGGCACACTCGTCCTTACACCTGATCAGACAGTCTAAATAGTCCTGGTTTGTGCCTGTAGTCATCATACTATAACTGCCGTTCCCCGGCTGTTGTACCATGGCCGTATATTCCACAATGAGAACATTCAGAGCCGTTAAGCAGTCGAACTCCTCCATCTCCCCTTCAGAATACCCCGGAGGTGTGGTATCGTCGGGGTTGTTTTGCGGCAGCCCCGTTTCGGGATCGATAGGTGTACCCGGCGGATACGGAATGCATACATACTGGTTCACCAGCACCAGTGCATCACATGGAGTCATGGTATTCATGGCCTGCTGTATGTAATTACGGCAATGCTGTGTATCGGTCGTGTCGTACAGGTTCAGAAGCGTTTGCAGTTGTGCCGTACAGTTGGCAGGAGTATTTCCTACGGCAGTACTGTAAGTATTATACGCAATGCCCGTTGTACTTTTTTTCATTACGTCGTTGATACCGGCACTATCGGCTGCCGCATTCTGTACCGTATCTTTACCGGCCGAACTGAAGCCCGTGGCCTGCGCCTGCGGATATACCCAGCCTTCCAGTTTGACAAGCCTGCTGGCAAAACGCTTGTTGTTGATGTAATAATGCTTGCTCGCCTGGTTTCTGCCCTGGTTTACCGCCATATATCCCGAAGGATAAACAATGTAGTCATCAAAATTAAGGGCACTGTAAATATTCTGTCCGCCGATGTTCACCTGCGTTATACTTCCTTCTGATTTAAAGGTACGTTCACCCGAATGATCATAAACATAGTGACTCACCTTCTGACCCTCATCAATTACGGCCATGAGACGGTTCTGTTCGTCCCATATCATTTCCCTCATACCCCAGTTTATCTGCCCGTTGCTGTTGGAAACATACATCATATTCCCGTTGGCATCATATTTAAAATCGGTATTTCCGATGTTGTTCCCGCTGTGATCGGTATAAGATATACCACTTACGGCATGCGGATGGTCCGGATCTTTATAATGGTACATACTCAGGTAAGAATTTTCCGTTTCTCCCGAAAATACCGGAGTAGACGTGGTATGAAACTGGTTTTTATTCACAATACCGTGCGTTTGGTTATAACGCATTTCCAGTTGATAATCATGCCCTTCCTGGAATCCCTTCCAGCTGCCTTTTGCACCTCTGAGCCTATTAAAACCGTCATAGCTGTAATCTTTTGCAAATACCCCTCCCATTTTAATAACCTGATGCTGGGAATAATTGTTCTCAATACGACGGATGTTCTGATTGCGGTCGTACGTATACACATTCCGCATAAACGTATTCTGATCCGGGCGGTCCAGCTGTACAGCCCGTATGCGCTGCGTTATATCGTATTCGTTGCGCGTAACCACACCGTTACCGTATTCAATTGTTTCGGGCTGTTCAAAAAAGTTATAAAATACATTATTCAGATATTTGTCACCGACCGTATTGTAAATACTCAGCAGCTGTCCCACCCCGTTATACTTATATTTCAGATGTTCCCCGTCGGGATATTCCATTTCCATTATGCGTCCCCAGGAATCGAAACGGTTTCTGGTCGTAAACTGCATAGTTCCACCGGACTGGCTTTGCAGAAACCTGATGTCCTCCGTTACCTCTCCCAACGGACCGTATTTGAATACACGTCCGCCTGTAAGGTCGCTTATTTCCAGAATTCTTCCGGCCGCAAAATCGGGACTTCCGGCCGCTCCGTATTTATAAGTTACCTTATGCGAAGGATACTGGATCTTCTGCAGCTGATTAAAAGAATACTCATAAGTAACCTCCTGTCCGTTGTTTATGAGGTTCTGATTTCGGGAAGCAACGAGCTTACCTGTTAAATCGTACGTAAAAACCGATGTACCGTTATCGGGATGAGAGGTTTCTGTTTTTTGTCCGAAACTGTCGTACTGGTAGTTTGTCGACAGGCCTTCTGCATCCGTTACGGTTAATAATTGCCCCAGAACATCGTATTTATAACGCGTCTGCAAGGTTTGTCCCTGCACCTCATCAACCTGTTCACTAACTACTACCCTGCCTTTATAATCTTTAAAAACGCGGGATACGTTTCCTTCTGGAAGTGTTACCTTCTCCAAAGCATACCCGTCACCGTATCCGTAATAATATGACGTTGTGGCATTAAGGCCGTGCACATGGCTCTGCAGTATGCGATCCTGCGAATCATAGAAAAACGATGTTTTTTCCTCGTCGGTATGTGTTAAGTGGGTATAGGTTTCCAGCTTCTGCATGAAACTTCCGAGGCAATCTTTTTCTTCCTGTGACAGATAACTTTCTGTTACCCGGCCAAGTTCATCGTAAACCACATTTCCTGAAACGGCAAAACGATATCCGTCCTGACCGTTCCATCCCGGGCACCCTTCCCGGGTATCAAGCTGTTTCTTCGTCTGTACGATGCGTCCCAGCCCGTCGGCAAATGAAGAAGTATAAAGTATTTTTTCCTGACCGGGCTGTGTCTGAACATCCTGTTCGTCCAGGATATTATGTGCGGTAACCGCGTATTTTAATCCGTTGATTGCAGTTTTATAACTGTTCCTTATCGTCCATTCCCCGTTATAAGGTCCCTTAAACTCTTTCAGACGCCGCAGTCCGTCATAGCGGTAGGTAAATTCTACACCATTAAGGTCGGTTTGTCCAACAGGCATACCGAAATTCACCATTTCACTGCTGCTGGAATATCCGTAAGCATCGGTTACAGTTCTTACAAACTGCCTGAAAAGCGGATCGTATTCATATTTTCTGAAAAACCGTTCACTCTCCTGTGAAGATGCTTTCGGCTTGGGATATATTACCATGATCACATTTCCAAGACCGTCAAACTTAAAGTTGGTAACTGCTTCTCCCGGGCCGTCAAACGTTTTAAACCGGGTAATTCCCGTAACATTACCTGAATTATCTATATCTGTGCTGCTTTTCCTTAATACATTACCCGAGGACGTAACGGTATGTGTCTTAGGTATGTTAACCCGGTATTGCGAAGAAGCATTGACAATATGATAATCGATACTGACATTTACACCATCGGTGTGATCAACATATTTCAGCACATTTCCATAGCGGTCGTATGTACTGAATGTATAACGGTTCTCCACATCGATGAAATCGGTTGTAGAGTTGCCACTGAAATGCCTTGCTGTAACCTTGTTTTCCTTTATTAAAGGCAATACCCGGCTGTTGTCGGTATATAAAAAGGAAGGTACTGTACCCGTATCAAAATTACCTGAAGGATCCTGGGCTCCGAGAGCGTATAATGCGTAATCGTATGTAGTGGTATTTAATACGCGGTCTGCTCCGTCTGTGAGAGTCTCTTTTGTAAGAAGGCCCGATGTGTACTGGTATTTGCGGTTATCTGAATGGGCTCCTGTGAGGAACCATTCAGACTGGGGCATATTGTTCAGCATATATTCCTTTGTCAAAGTCCGGTATACTGATCCGTCCGCAAGAAGTTCATGGGTCTTTACTTCTCCGAACCCGAGGAATTTACGTTCTCTTCGATCCTTGAATCCGTTTTTGTATTCAAACGCAAAATGCTGTATGTCTTCGCCATCGGAAGCAAAACCATCGTGTACTTTCACGCGGCTTAATACCCATTTTTTAAAAGGCATCCTGTAATCGTTTCCAAACCCCGTACCGGATACCACATTTCGTGTTGCATAATCCATTTCAACAACCGATCCGGTAGGATTGTGGATTTTTTTCAACATGTTGGTACGTCCTATTGCAGAAAGCCTTACCGTAAGCGATTCCTCATCAGTAGAATGTACCATATCCAGATAGCCGTCACCATCGAAATCGATATAACGCGTAACATCCTGACTATAGGTATTGGAAAGGTTGGCTCCGCCACCTGCCCCTATCTTCAGACCTATAGGTATGATAAGCCCCAAAGGGATCAGGACATTAAATGAAAGATTCACAGAAAGCCCTATCTGTGCAACATTTGATTCGGTAAGCTTTGGCAGTGCCGCCCCGCCACTAACAAAGGAAGTTCCTGTATTGAAATATACACTTCCGGCATTAATGTAATCCGGCAGACCGTCACCGTTAAGATCCATAAAGTCCTGTAACACCATTGTGGCGCTTCTGCTTCCCGATACCCCGATGCTGTAATCGAGGTTGGAACTGGCCCCGAAGTTAGCAGCATCGCTGTTGGGCATATCGGCATCATAATCACCTATAGGATTGGAAAAACCGTCACCCATGCTGGCCGAAAGTCCGGCCAGTTTTGTTTTGGTATAGGATGGTTTTGAAAAGCCCGTAAACGTGGTTCCGGTAAATCCTCCCACACCATTATTAAACTGGACATTCCCGTCGACAAGTACTTTATCGGCAAGTCCGTCACCGTTGATATCGAGTAAAACCCCTTCGCTTTCCGTATAGGTCGTGAGGCTGTTTCCTCCCAGGCTAGGGGTACCCGAAGTATGATCTCCAATTCTGATATCCGTTTTACTGTTGAGTATATTGACCAGGACTGTTGATTTAGATCCCGACAATGCTTTTCCAGATCCCGTAGTCGTTGACCTGAACAACAGGTTGTGATTAAGTTTTTTAGCCGATAACCCACCCCTTTTGGAGGTAAGCTGTACCTGTGTGCCCAGTATATCCGGGTAGCCGTCTCCGTTTACATCCTGGTAATCGTTCAGTATCACCGTTTCTGCTTCTGTTTTGGAGTTTCCGATAGAAAGCGAGCCAATACCAACCGAAAAACTGTCTCCTTTCGACCTGGACACAGACTGTTTAATGATGGAAACAGCCCCGTTCAAGGTGTTGAGTTGGGGATCCGGAATCTGCATAGAGGCTATATTCCCGTCTATGTCATAACGGAAATAAGGACTCATTTCAGAACTTTTTACAAATAAACGGCTGTGTACTTTCCATGAAGACATTTTCCTGTCGGGCTTCATCATAGTAAAATGCCGCATGGCCTCCAGCTGGTTGAGGTTGATACCGGATACCTGGCCTCCGTTTCCATCGGTAAGCGCTCCTGTTTCATAATCATATTCCATTTCCTCAACATCGGTATTGTTCACAAATGCTTCCTGAGACTCGGCTTCGCTCTGCGTTATCTCTTCCTCTTCAAACCCTGCAAGTTTATTGATGCCCAGATACTTTCTTTTAACAGTTGAAAAATCTTCCAAAGGTGCAGCGCCCTTATAGGCAAACTGCCCCCAGTTTCGGAAAAGCGTACCAAACCCCGTAAGATTCTGCGCATAGAAGATATTGGCTTTAAACAAACCGGTATTGCTGCCGTTATTAACATAATCCGATTTCGGGACAGCCCCCGCTGAAGTTGTTATAAGGTTGTTGTAATCATTCTGATATTTTTTAAGTCTGCTTGCAATTCCCGGTGTTTCCGCATAATATTCAAAATACAGACTGGTACCTCCGGGAACAGTGAACTGTGTTACAGCAGATATATTAACGCTTATATTGAATCCGTTACCGTCGTACTGTTTTATTTCGGCAACTGTCCCCGACGAACTGATCTTATAGCTGAATTTAACAGGTCTTCCGTTTGTATCCATCGGAATCTTTCCGTACTGGTTCTTCACAACCAGGTAAACCAACTGGTCTTTACAACTGGCCTGGTCGCACGATGCCAATGTAAAATTATGTCGTACATTAAGCATAGTCTGGGCGTTAAATACCGACTTGTAATAGCTGGTAATCTGCTTTCTATATACCTTATAGCCGGGAATGACCGGTGTACTCTCATTTTTTTCCACATAAAACACGGACGGTTTAAATTTTCCATCAAGTTTTTTCCAGTCGATCTGTGAAGTGGTATTCACCTCCAGCCGCAGGTATACGAAACTTTCCGGATTATTCGGATTTACACCTGTCACATTTATTAATTGCGAAGGATTGTTTAATGAATTTAACTGGTTTCTTTTAATTTTAAAAGAATACTGATTCAGTACCTGTTCGGGATTATTGTCGGAATTGGCGGTATTACTTTTGTAGACCACCGCCCTTATCTCCACATCGTCGGACAGTTCGGCTACTGTTCCTGAATTATTAATGCTGAAATTGTCCCAGATCAGCCTGTAAGTTCCGTTTTCCTTAAACACATACGGTTCGGCAAAGGTATTTCCGTAAATGAAGGTATCGCTGTATTTTGAAGAATATTGTTTATATTGGTTTGGAGAGTCAAAATCCTGTTCGGTGTATGTAATCTGCGGATCCCAGTTTACTTTTGCCAGCGCAACCGGAATCTGGCTGTTGTTTACACGGAAGAAAATCATGTCTCCCTCATTCACTTCTACATTTGAAAAGTTCGTAGGAGCTGAATTTACAACCAGAAGGGAGGGTGTTTGTATGTAACGGGTAGGAAAAAGGTCAATAGGGTCTATAGGACCTATCGGGACAGATGAAGCGGCTCCTCCCAATCCTGTATTAACCGGAGTTCCGCCCGGCCATAACTGTAGCCCGCTGTGTTCAATTGAATAACGGATACCGTTTTCTGTTGACACAAACTGTTTCGTAATGGTTCCGGTAATATTGATCTTTCCCTTTTTGGGAGCAACCCATACTTTTACGGCATCCATAAGGTCATTGCCTATCGTTAAATCGGGCAACGGGGCCAGCACTCCGGCATCGACATCACCTTCCTTAAAAATGCGGTTCGGTGTCAGCGCACTGTTTTCCGTAAAGGTAGGCAATCCCGAATTAGGGTCCAGCCTGTTAAAATAAACGATTTTATCTTTTACGAAGTCAACAAGGCCGTCTGCATTTGCATCGGTCAGGAAGATGTTGCTTTCAGAAACTGTAGTACTGTTTGAAAATGATTTATTTCCCAAAAGGATCGAAACAGACGGACTTATCTCACTGGATGTTCTGGATTCTATTGAGGAGATTTCCTTAAAGTGGATCATGTCATAAAGCTGGCTGCTAAACTGGTACCCGCCTAAATTTTTCCTGAATCTGAATTTTTCATCGCCTAATTTAATAACCTTATCAGGTAATCCGTCTCCATCCACATCTAGCAGTGAAACGCTCGGTTTTATTTTAACCTTATTGGGTATGGGGATTGTAAAATTTACTGTTCCTGAATAACTGATCGGCACATACGAATTTGGATTTACAGGACTGAATATACCTATGCCGAAGTCTACATTGCCTGTTACCTCATCCTTTTCTATTGTTCCTCCGATAACGGAAAGTTTCTTGTTAAAATCATCTTCTGCATTAATTGTGCGCTCTGCCCCGAAAAGCCCTGCCTGAATATCATTGTAATAATCAAACGTATGCGTATAAACTTGCGTATCGGTAATTCCTTCATAAGGTGTTGTACGCGTATTTTTAGTTTCTACTGAAGTGAGGAGCTGTTTTCCGAATTTCCCTGTTGTGTAGTTGAATTTATACTGTACACCATAGGTTTCTCCTTCCTTATACATCGTACTCGATACGTTAATTTTATCCAATGAAGCCGCATTGACTTCTTTGAACCCGTATCTGTAACTGACGGTTTGATCGGACCTCTGGTTCGAATTATACAAAAAATTAACCGAATGATATCCTGTCTGCGAACCATTGGTTTCTGGATGCAGTGTATACCGTATTGCACTTATTAAAATTTCTTTACCCCCAGCAGTATTCCCGCCCGAGTAACTCCGGATAGTATATTCGTACTGGATGTAGTTCCCGTTTTTATCTTCTACTTTCTGCAGCATCCATTTGGCTATATTGCCCGAACCTGTACCCGACGAAAAACGACCTGCTGCCGTGGTTCCATAATAATACTTCATCCCGGCTTTATCAAGTATGATCCAGGAATAGTCCTGCGGCCCGCTTCCTAAACGCTGAATTTTTGTAAAGCTTCCTTCCACTTTTGGATAGAACACTCCGTTTGTAATGCGCAATATATCCGAAGCGTTCCTGTGCGGCAGATACAGTTCATTACCATTCTTCAGCATCAGTTCTTCTCCGTTCAGGAGATAACTTTCGGTTTCCCGGGTTGTGTTATATTCCGGCACACCAAACCTTGTATCAACCGTGATGTACTGTACAGGGATTTCCCAGCCATACCCGGCTGTACCGCTTCCGCCGTTATTGTTATACGATACCGAGAGGCTGGGCTGCATACCGTTTCTTCCCGGCGGCAGTGCAATGGGAAAATCTGTTGTTCCGTCTCCTTTCTGATTGGCCGAAGGAGGCTGTACCTGCATTATATTTGCAGTGGGATCGGCCACCTTTATATCTGTAATGGATGTAGGCGTAAAAGAATTGGTTTCAGGAGAATCCGGAGCCTGTATAATTCCGGCAATATAGTCCGTAAAATGATCGGTCAAGGCTACAATCCGCTGTTCTTCCTTATGTATGCTGTCCGTTTTAATGGCTACCCATTTTCTTTTATCAATATCAAAATACAGTACCCTGATTTCTTCTTCCGAATATCCTTTCGGCAGTAAAGCTTTATCATATTTAATGGTAAGCTTTGCAAGACTGTCGAACTTTGCTCCTTCCGGGAAAAAACGAAAGGCAGATTTTCCTCCTGTTACATTGATGATATCGGTACCCAGAGGAACAATTTCCGTATTCCTTAATTTCTGAACGGTAATAGCGGAAGCATTTCCATAATCTTTGTCATATACTGTTAAGTCGACATCCTCCAGGTTAAAGCTGTACTTCCCCTCTTCATCTTCTTCTATTTTATGGATAGTATAAGGAGCTGTAAAGGACACCTTATACCCCGCTTCTTCCTTCTTTTTTATTTTATGCGTTTTTTTATATAAAATATTCTCTTCCCCATCCCGTAATTCGACTTCAATTTCTGATAATGAGGCGACATTTTCGAGCATCGTTTCGAACTGACCGTTGTTTAGTGCAACAGGCTTATTATTTAAGAACAGATTTGCATCGCTGCGCGCTACCGTTCCTTTCAAATATGACTGATTACCCTGTGTATAAAGTATATCGCCGTCAATAAACTCTACCAAGGGTTTAATCCCTTTATCGTAAGCAAGTAAACTCAGATTGCGAACCTGATAACTGAGCCGGATATTTTCAGGCACCGTAAAAAGTATCTGGTTGACCCCCTGCCTGAGTTCCGAAGCACTAATCCGTTCTTCAAACGCCTGCCAACGGCTGTTCCGTTTTATAAAATATCCTCCTTTCGCATTTCCGTAATTGATGCTTCTGGAAATCCCCGAAACATTTTCAATACCGAATACTTCGTACCGTAGGACGAGTTCTTTATTTTCAAGGGCAGACTTGTCTACATCCAATTCAAAAATATTATCTGCCGGATCATCACTCTTGTTCTGCTCTTCATACCCTATAATACCTTTCTTATCTTTAGAAATAAATTCGGTCACAGATACTGTTTCCTTGTAAACTCCGGGCTTATATGAGGTACTGTGTTTTTCATCTTCTGCATACTTTTTCCCGGTTCCGGTTTTTTTAACGTCAACTTCTGTAACGCGAGCATACTCCGGTATTGTGAAATACCGGCTATAAGGACTGTAAAAACTCAAAACGGGTTTATGCAACCATATAGCGTATGCGGGATAACCGATGAAATTAAATAAGGTAGCCGAAAAAACAACGTAATACAATAGCTTATTTCTGAAGGTTGTAACAGGATTTTTCATTTTTTCAAAAGAATGTTTTGTGGTTTATATGTAAGTGCTTTTTAAAAAACTTTTGAGCGGGTTTCTAATCTTATTTTTATTTTTCACCAACTCTACAGAATCGGGCAAATTATCCAGGTGCCTGCGGCCGGTCATATATTCCTCCACATCTTTTTTGAGGGATGTGATTTTCTGCCTGACGGTTTGACCGCCGATTATAATACAAACCGCAGAGGTTAAGAAAGGATACGGAAATTACTCTTGTGTATCAGCAAGATGACGCATCATCAAACAAAAAAAATTGCGCCTGTTTTTCATTCAGGTATGATAAACAGGTAGCTGATAATATATTTAAAGTTGGTTTATTCCATTCTGCCGCAGCAGTTTTTTTAAAATCAGACTGATAAAGCGGATCCCTATGAAGTTTTTTTTGCAGATCCATCGGTATTAACCGGTATTTTAATTCTTTATCGTCTTTTGAATGTGCGGGGAAGTATAAAAACATCCCTAACATTTCTGTTATAAAAAAAGAGGGTTTCATAATGTTTTATATTTCTAATTTGGTTATTAACAAATATAACAATATTTATTAATAATCTTAAATTACAAAAATAAAAAACGAAATATTAATATATTTTGAGTTTAATAATCATTATTTTATCTAATTCAGGTATATAAAGAAAGACTAAAAAAGTTGATTATTTATCCGGCTTCGTCCATTTTAATAAAGATAAGTCTCCCGTTTCTGAATTCAAAAACATACCGGTATGATAATTCAGTTATATGCTCTTTCGGATAAAGCGTTTCCCCATTTCCTATTGCCGAGCCGCCGCGTATGCTGAAATCAAAAACTATCTTCCTGCCACTTATTTTCAGCGCATATGATTTCACGATTTCCCCATTGTCACGGATCACGCTGTACAGTCCCTCATTTTTGTACCAGTGAATATCGTCCAAAATTATTTCATCGGGTGTATTCTTTAAGAAATCACTGTTTTCCGCAACATGGTAATGAAACAGCCGGTTTAATTCCTGGGGGTTATTACCAAGACACACCGCCCTGAATTTTTTAAGTTCGGCTATCATCCGCTCACGTTCCGTTTTAAGTTTTGCAGTCCTGTCCTGAAATATCCTGATATTCTTCTTCTCAGTTTGCGTATATTCCAGGGTATAATTAGCATTAACGGGTTTGTACCAGCTCTTTTGAGAATAGTAGGCATCTATTTCGGAATCCTGGAACACATAGCCTTTACGCGCAAAAAGATCGTTCGTTAAATAACGGATTTCATCAATACTCAACTCCTTAAGTTCATCGGAACGCACCACCCTGGAAGCACAATCCGCACAATCGGCCAAAACCTGGGCATGGCCGCTAAAATTAAACCCTGCCAGAAAGGCTGCTAAAATGATTCGCATTTTTTTAATTATCGTTTTACAAAAAACCGGGAACAAGTACAGAAATACACCGGACGCCAATCCCGACAGTTGACTTCTTTATAATCTGCAACCACCTGACTTATAGTTTTGTATATATCAATTCGTAAGGATCGTCAAAATTTTTTATTTCGGATAGTTTCCGGGGTTTTCCTGCTTTTACGGACGACCATGCTTCTTCAAACACCTCATCACCGCCTTCCGAATTCCTGTTAACATTGGTTCTTACCCTTTTCTTTTTTGTAAGAAAGTTAATACTCGTTTCACTGTTCACAACGGGCCCCTGATTGTCGCTGTCGTCATAACCTATGAGTTCGAAATCAGAGTTGCGGTACTGCAACGTATAGCGCCAATACCCGTATCTGCCATGCGCATAATGAATATACAGTTTTCCGTGTTGTATGCCAACTGAAAGTTCCGGCGGAAAATAAATACCTCCGTCTTCATTTTCGGAAGAAAAACAATCGTAATTTTTAACTGCGGGGGAATAACCGTTTACCTTCTTAAAAAGAACCATAATTCCACGACGGTTATGGTCGAGCTCTCCCTGATATTCATCTTTTACAACTAGTCCTTTTTCTGTTCCTTTAATTAGAAGAACACAGTCATCCAGACCGTCTTTGTTAAGATCGCCATATATTTTTTCTACTATTTTATAAGCATCAGGAACAAACTCTGAAAAATCAGGCTGTGTATTTTGAGCTGTTGCACAGGAACAAACAAAAAATCCTGAAAGGCACAGGTATGCGTAATATTTTTGCATATTAAACCAGATAAAAACACCTAAATATACTCTTTTTTGACCGGTATGACAATTCCCGGCTCATCCTTCTTTTTTATATTTCTCTTACGTATTCCGAAGTTTTTTTAAAAACAAAACCCTTTCAGTTTATGAAAGGGTTTTGTTTTTAAACGGTTAAAGCTAGACGCTTCATTAAATTTTTATCGAGCGCATGTTTCACAAACGCTTTATCAACTTCGAACGTGGTAACATCAGAGCCCGGGAACTCATACATAGGATCGGTCAGTACGGCTTCGCAAAGAGACCTCAATCCACGTGCTCCCAGTTTATACTCCAAGGCTTTGTCTACAATATACCATAAGGCATCCTCAGTGAACGTAAGTTCAACACCATCCATTTCAAACAACTTCTGGTATTGCTTTACCAGGGCATTTTTAGGTTCTGTAAGGATCGATCGCAACGTATCTCTATCAAGCGGATCCATATGCGTTAGAACAGGCAGACGCCCGATGATTTCGGGAATCAGACCAAAATCTTTAAGATCCTTCGGAATAATGTACTGAAGTAAATTGTTTTTATCTGCTTTTTCGTTTTCTTTAGACGATCCGAAACCTACTGCATGAAAATTCAGGCGCTTGGTAATAATTCTTTCTATTCCGTCAAAAGCACCGCCAGCAATAAACAGTATATTCTGAGTGTTGACTTCGATAAATTTCTGATCAGGATGCTTACGTCCGCCTTTAGGCGGTACATTTACGACTGATCCTTCGAGCAGTTTCAGCAAGGCCTGCTGTACGCCTTCCCCGCTCACATCGCGTGTAATGGAAGGGTTGTCGCTTTTACGGGCTATTTTGTCTATTTCATCGATAAAAATAATCCCGTGCTGTGCCTTATCCACATCATAGTCTGCTGCCTGTAACAATTTCGTGAGAATACCTTCCACATCTTCTCCCACATAACCTGCTTCTGTAAGGACCGTTGCATCCACAATTGCAAGCGGGACATTGAGCATGCGTGCAATCGTTTTAGCTACAAGCGTTTTTCCCGTACCGGTTTGCCCCACTACAATAATGTTGCTTTTTTCGATTTCAACATCGTTTTTATTATCCTGCTGCAGCAAACGCTTATAATGGTTGTAAACTGCTACTGACAGTACTTTTTTGGTTTGTTCCTGGCCAATTACATACTGATCAAGAAACGCTCTGATTTCTACGGGTTTCTTTAACAGAACCTCGTCTGACAATCCTGATCCCTTTTGCGACTTTAATTCCTCCAAAACAATACCGTGCGCCTGCTCTACACAATGATCACAGATATGTGCATCATTTCCTGCAATGAGTATACTGGTTTCTGCTTTGGGGCGTCCGCAAAATGAACAGTTAAATCCTTCCCTCATTTTCTAACTTAAACTATTCTCTAATTAAAACTTCATCGATCATACCATATTCTTTGGCTTCATCTGCGCGCATCCAGTAATCGCGTTCCGAGTCCTTATACACCTTGTCATAAGACTGTTTGGAATGTCTGGCTATGATCTGGTACAATTCTTCTTTAAGCTTCAGCATTTCCTTCAGGTTGATTTCCATGTCTGTTGCTACACCCTGTGCTCCTCCTGAAGGCTGATGGATCATCACCCTTGAATGCGGCAGCGCAGAACGTTTGCCGTCGGCACCTGCACAAAGCAGAACAGCTCCCATGGAAGCAGCCATACCTGTACATATAGTTGCAACATCAGGTTTTACGAACTGCATGGTATCGTAAATTCCGAGTCCTGCATATACGCTTCCCCCCGGAGAATTGATGTAGATGGAAATATCTTTAGAAGAGTCAACGCTTTCAAGGAACAGCAACTGCGCCTGAATGATGTTAGCCACATAGTCATCTACTCCTGATCCCAAGAAAATGATGCGGTCCATCATCAAACGCGAAAACACGTCCATTGATGCAATATTCATAGGGCGTTCCTCAATAATATAGGGAGTCATACTTCCTACGATTTTATCATAATACATGCTGTTTACACCATGGTGTCTGGTAGCATATTTTTTAAATTCTTTTCCGTAATCCATAAAAAATTTTTTCTCTGAAATTTATAAAAAACAAGCGTCGAAACAAAAGTCCGACGCTCAAATATACTTAATATTTTGCAGAAATTATTCTCCGTAAACTTCTTTAACGAAATCTTTGTAGATTACTTCTTTGGTTTCTCCGCTCACCTTTTCAGCAAACAATTTCAACATTTTATCGTTCATGAGCTGTTCAGAAATACGTTTTACTTCTTCCTGGTTCGATAAAACACGTGAAACTATATTGGTTACATCATCTTCAGACGGTTCCAATTGCCCGAACTGAGCCATCTGATCTTTGATGAGTTTGGAAGTGTAATCCTTAATCTCGTCAAATGTAATCTGAAGTCCGTTATCTGTAATGATTTTTCCTTCGATAAGCTGGTAACGCAAACCTGTTTCAGATTTAGCATATTCTTCTTCCGCCTGTTCAGGAGTCAAAGGAGTTTCGCCAACCGTTTGCAACCATTTTACCAAAAACTCTTTAGGTAAATCGAATTTGGTATTTGCAACCAACGCTTCAACTGCATCGTTCATAAATTTCTGATCAGCCTGCTGAGCAAATTGCTTTTCAGCATCTTCTTTGATACGGCCTCTTAATTCTTCTTCTGAAGTTACCTTACCTTCTCCGAACAGTTTATCGAAAAATTCCTGATTAAGTTCTGCTTTCTCCTGAGTAGAAATTTCTTCAATTGTGAAAGAAACTTCCACATCAAGACCGTGTACTTTATCGTGATCTACCTTTAGAACGTTCATTAATTTGTGCTCGTCTTCAAACAGTCCTTTTGTTGAAATCGCTACAACATCCCCAACCTTTTTACCGATGAATTTCTTCTGGTTTGTTTTAGTGCGGATATCCGAAACATTTAATGTGGTTTCATTTTCAATTCCTTCTTCAGCATTCACAACTTTTACACGAATATCATCTCCTTCTTCAACTTTTTCTTTAGAAACCAGTTTCCCGTATTGTTTCTGGATGTATTCCACCTGTTCGTTGATCATTTCCTCATCAGCCACAATCTGGTATTTGGCAGCTTTTTTCACCGCATCCAAATCCACTGTAAATTCAGGAGCCAAACCTAATTCAAAATCAAAGCTTAATGTATCTGCATCCCAGTTGATATCTTTAGCAACAGGAAGCGGGTTCCCCAGAATATCGATTTTTTCTTCATTTAAGTAATTGCTCAAACTTTCCTGTAAAAGTTTGTTTACTTCATCAAACATAATGGCCTGACCGTATTGTTTTTTTACTAATGATGCAGGTACCTGTCCTTTTCTGAAACCTGGTATATTTGCATTCTTTCTGTAATCTTTCAGGACCTTTTCTACGTTTTCTGCAAAATCTGCTTTTGCTAGATCAATCGTAATAACTGCATTTAAAGCATCTACATTATTTCTTGTGATATTCATTGTAATATGTTTACTAACTAAAATTGGCTTGCAAAAATACATTATTTTTACAAGCCAATCAAATTTTTAAATAACTGAATCTTAATTATTAGTAAAATTATTTATCATCTGTCATCAAACCTCCCACAATCGACTGCACGATGGACAAAACCAGGCTGAATAACAGTGCAGGAAAGAATCCGTCGACATGGAAACCACCGACCAGTTTGCTGCACAGCAGGATGATGAGCGCATTGATTACAAAAAGAAACAATCCCAAAGTTAAAATCGTAATAGGAATGGAAATGATCTGCAGTATCGGCTTTACCAGAAAGTTCAGAACAGCCAGTACAATTACCACGACGATCGATGAGCCAAACCCGTCAACGCTTACTCCGGGTAAAAATTTGGAAAGTAAAAACACTATAAGTGCCGTTACGATTAAATTGATTAAAATTCTCATAGCTTATTTTTTTTAATTAGATGCTTTTATGGTTACCCCAGGGTAATTTCCCGCTACCAGCAAAGGCAGATTAGCCTTGTAATGATGGTTGATCACCTTGATCACCTCATTGGCTACAAAAGCATATCCCCTTGGATTCGGATGAATTCCATCCAGTGAAAACATCACTTTGTTTATATTCTGCCCGTTGAAATAGTTCGCGGTATAAACCTGTCCGTCTTCTACGCGTATTCCCGTAACCAGGTAATTCATAATAGCATTCATATCGGCCACGGCAATATTTTTGGATCCGGCAACAGACCAGATAATATTGTTGAATTTGTCGGTAGCGTTTTTAATTTCTTCCTGTTCGCTCGGAATAAGCACGTACTTGTCTTCCAGCGGAAACGTAATCCCGAGTTTATCCGGCGACGCAAGCATAGCTGACAACTTTCCAGCCAGCACAGTTGACGATTTTCCAATGGCAGCGCGTGTACTCAGCACAAACAGATCGCTTCTTTTGGCATGGCGTGCCTTTCCGAATATCTGACCTATTGACGCTGCTTCCTGGGCCGGGATACCGTTTGCAATCAATGCCCCTGTTATAACTGCGGAAACATCCGTTAACGTTTCATCCTGTATTAACAAAGGATTGGATCCTTTAGCATCATATAACTGAATTCTGCTTCCTTCACCAATTGCACTCAAAATCTGTTTCATAGGCCCCAACAACTCAGTATTCAACTGATTTACCACAGCTTCACCACCCAATAATTCAGCCGTGAGCGGGTTATAAGGAACCGTTGTAAAATGCGGAATTGAAGTCACATAAGGAATCGTTGCCACCACTCCTTTTGCTCCATTACTGGTAAGCGTATTCATAATAGTGGAATAAGCCGTTGCAAAAACCTGCGGATCTGTAATATCATTGCCACGGTAAGTTGCCGGATTCAGGTTTCCCTCCTGGTTTACACCTGTACCTCCCGAAAGAGCATAAGCCAGCACATCGTTTGAACCGATCCAGTTCGTAAAAAATGTCGGTTTCATTGACATGGCATCCCCCAGTACTGTAGCTTCGGGTGTTGTGGCGTGCCGTACGAAATACGGGTTTGCTTTTCCGGGAGCAACACCAGCAAGGTTTCCGTATCCGGCGGCCAGAAGATGAAAAGATTTGGCGCCGGGAACTCCCATATTATTATAGGCTTTTGCCTGTAGCTTACTCACTTCAATACTGGATTTCCCTTTGAGGTTTTCAGGACCGCCTGTCTGCATATTAATGATCATACGTGTTGTTCCGATAACGTTCCCCTGCAGCAAAAGTCCTCCCAGATCATTGACATCATCTTCGTAGGAAGGTTGCGTAAAAGCACCTCCTCCAACGATGGCAAACTGTTGTGCGAGCAAATTGGGGAAGGAGTATTTCTGACCCGAGCGGTACATTGTCCCGTCCATATAGCCCGATGTCAGGGAATTACCTATGGCAACATACGTAGTAAAATCGGCTTCTCCTTTTGAGTAGGAAGCATTTGTTACTTCATTTTCAAACTCAGGTTCACAGGCAATAAAGCTGAATGCAAATGCCGCTAAAAGTATTGATTGATATTTTTTCATAACAGATGATTAAAAGTTGTACGATAATCCTAAACCGAGAGAATAGGCAGCTGAGCGGTAATCTCCCCCGAATTTAACATGGGTTCCGTCTTCGATATAATGGTCATAGGAATTATTTGTTTCCTTAAAGTGTAAAAAGCTTGCCGCAAAATCAACACCGAACTGCGGTGTAATTTTGTATGTAAATCCTAAAGTTCCGGCCATGGCATCGTTACGTGGAGTTTCCGGAGCGAAATACCCGTCCTGAACCGGAGAAATATCATAATAACCTCCTACACGGGCAGAAAACTTTTCCGAAGGCTCGAACTGTATACCGGCTCTCATTGTTCCGGCATTCTTATAATTTCTCGGGTTAACAGATGTACCTACTAGCGGGTTGTCGAATTCGATGACCAGGTTGTCGTATGCTTTCCAGAATGTATGGTTATAATCAACAGCTGCAAGCCATTTTTTATTAATCTGGTAAGAGAATCCTATAGTAAGCTCTGCCGGTAACGGCATTGTGGCATTGAATTTCCCATTAGGGTAAGACTCCTTAAGAAAACTTGGCATATCGTTAAACGTAGCTTCCCCTCCTTCGGCTTTCATGTCGATCTGCGAACGGTAGTTTACCCCGAACGTAACATAGTCGTCCAGTCGGGCTGTTACCCCAAGGTTATATCCCCAGGCGCTCACTCCCTGTGCATCAATCGTTACATCGGATCTGTTACCGTTTTCGTCGGTCATGCTTCTGGAGATATTACGGTTAAACGTGACTCCTCCGTTTACATAAATCAGACCCGCACCCAGGCTTATATTGTCTGTTAACTTGTACGATACGGTAGGCTGAATAAAAAAGGCTTTTAAATCTATATTGTTAACCAGATGTGACCCCGCCCAGTCGCGGTCCCACTCTACGGAACTTCCATAAGGGGTATACACGGCCAGACCGACTGAAAAACGGTCCGACACCTGATAATTTCCATAAAAGTACAAAGGTGTACCTGTATTCTTTGTTGCGCTTGTCCAGTTATAGATGGAATTCTGAAATTTAACATCCGATGTTAAAGCAGTTACACCTGCGGAAAAACTCCATTTATTTTTTAAGAAAGTTCCACTCGCAGGGTTAAAAAACAAACTTTCAGCATTCTGTCCTATAACTGCTACCCCTGTATGCCCCATTGCCAGCTGGCGCTGTCCCTGCATACTGATACGGTAACCACCCGCAAAAGAATTTGAGGCCAATAGCGATAATAAAGAAATAGATAAAATTTTCTTCATAACTAAGCTTATTTATGTTAGTATACCAAATATAACACATTTTGCCCGAGTCCGGTTAACTGAAAAAAAAATTACGACATTCTTAATTATCTGTTAAATTCATAACTTAATTAATATTATGCATGCATATTATTTTAAAAAAGCCACTGATTTTTCAAAGAATTCCAACGGGTTGTCTGCATGCAGCCAATGTCCGGCGCCGCTGACCGTCTGGATTTGAGCCTTTGGAAAATGTTTTTTTATGAGTTCTTCATCTTCTTCTTTAATATAACCCGACTGCGCCCCTCTAAGGAACAATACCGGGCCATTGTAGTGTTCGTCTTCTGCCAGAGCCTCTCCTATAGCTTCATCGTCTTCATTAAATGCCCTAAGGTTGAAACGGAACCCCAGTTGCTGCGGAGTTATCCTGTATACATTTTTCATGAGGAACTGCACTACTCCCTGTTCGGTTATGTACTGCTCAATTGTTTTCTGAACCTCTTCCCGCGTGGGATGGGAAGAAAAATCTACCGCATTCAGGGCCTCCATAACGTCCTGATGATGCGGCGGATAAGCCCCCGGAGAAATATCAGCCACAATAAGCTTATGTACCAGGCTGTTGTGATCAGCCGCAAGCTTCATTGCAACCTTTCCTCCCATTGAATGCCCGATAAGATCAATTGAGGTCAATCCGTAATGCCTGCAATAATCTACGATATCCTGTACCATTACAGTATAATTAAAATCCATTGAATGAAAACTCCGGCCGTGGTTGCGCATATCGAGCAGGTGAACCTCATATCCAAGATCGGCATATTTAGTCCCTAGGGTTTTCCAGTTATCACTCATTCCAAGGAACCCGTGAAGAACAAGCAGAGGCTTTCCCTCTCCTTCTACTTTTGAATACAGCAGTTTTTCCATCAGCGCAATTTCTGGTTATACAAACAAACAACATTCTCAAGTCCCAGGTAAAGAGCTTCTGAAATAAGGGCATGCCCGATGGAAACCTCAAGAAGTCCCGGGATGTGCTGTTTAAAAAACGCAATATTGTCCAAACTCAGATCATGTCCCGCATTAATTCCCAGATCCAGCTCATTTGCCAGTTCGGCAGATTTTACGTAAGGCTCTATACCTTTCATATTCCCAAGTCCGTACTGATGCGCAAACTCTTCGGTATAAAGTTCAATTCTGTCTGTTCCCGTAGCTTTGGCCCCTTCGATCATTTCGGGTACAGGATCTACAAATATGGAAGTTCTTATACCGTTGCGTTTAAACTCGGCGATTACCTCTTTCAGATACGAACCATGCTTCATGGTATTCCAGCCGGCATTTGAAGTTAAGGCATCTACGGCATCCGGCACCAGTGTTACCTGCGTGGGTCTGCATTCAAGAACCAGGTCCATAAAATGATCCCTGGGATTTCCTTCAATGTTGTATTCTGTATGAACCACCTGTACAAGATCACGTGCATCCTGATAACGGATATGCCGTTCATCGGGTCTCGGATGGATTGTAACACCCGCTGCACCGAAATTCTGGACATCGGCCGCCACTTTAAGCAGGTCCGGCACATTTCCGCCACGGGCATTGCGCAACGTTGCTATTTTATTAATATTAACTGATAATTTTGTCATTTCACTAATAATTCATAAACAAAAATACGAAGTAAATTCGCTATAAAACCGATTATTTTAATTATTTTGCAGTGAATTTTACCGTTATGAAAGCAGTGCAGACCTTAATTAAAAGAAAAGCAGCTCCATTTACATTTGAAAGCCGCTTTGAAGACATTCTTTCCTTTATCGAGCAAAATAACTACAGTCATTTCCCGGTAGTTGAAAACGGTGTATACCTGGGTTCTATCTCCGCAATCGATATTGTACCCTCCAAAACCAAAACCGTTGGCGATTACAGGTATGCCCTGCAGCCCTTTTTTGTGAGAAATGATGCCAACTGGTTTGAAGTGCTGGAGAAATTCGCACAGTTCGACTGTACCATTCTCGCAGTGTTAAACGAGAAAAACTATTACATCGGGTATTATTTCTATCATGATATATTACCCTATTTAAACAGGACCCCCTTGTTAAAGGAAGCCGGTCTGGCCATTGTTGTCGAAAAACATTACCTCGATTACAGCATCAGCGAGATTGCACAGATAGTGGAATCCAACAACTGTAAATTACTCGGAATCTTCGTATCGTCAATGGAACAGGAAAAGGCACAGATTACGATAAAAGCTTCGGCCGGGAATATCAGTGAAATAATTCAGACTTTCCGGCGTTTTGGTTATGATATCATTTCCGAACACAATCAGGATACCTATTTAAACGAGTTAAAGGACCGTTCGGCCTATTTAGACAAATATTTAAACATTTAAGCATGAAATTCGCCATTTATGCCCAGAATTATAAACCGGGCTATAAGGAAATTGTAGAGAAACTGGTTCGGGCGGTACAGGCTCATAATGCCATCGTTATATTTGAAAAAGATTTTTACCGCCACCTCGCAGAACACCAGGTGCTGGATTTTGAATACGAGACCTTTTCGTCGCATTCGGATATCGATGACGATACGAATTTCTTTGTGAGTATCGGAGGTGACGGTACATTGCTTCGCGCTGCCAACTTTGTTAAAAGCAAAAACATACCTATTGTAGGGGTAAATGCCGGAAGATTAGGGTTTCTGGCCAATGTACAGCAGGAAGCCATCGGTTTTCTGATTCCGCTGCTCTTTTCAAATCAATACACTTTATCGCGCCGGACATTATTAAAACTCGATGAACCAAGTGAAGCTGCAACGAATTTCGATGTTAATTTTGCACTGAACGAAATAACGGTGACCCGCAAGAACACCACCTCCATGATAACAGTTGAGACTTATATTAACGATGAATATCTGGCAACCTACTGGGCAGACGGGATCATTATTTCTACTCCTACGGGCAGTACGGGATACAACCTAAGCTGTGGTGGCCCTATCATTACTCCCGACAGCAACTGCCTTGTCATTACGCCAATTGCCCCCCACAACCTTACTACGCGCCCGCTGATTCTCAACGACCGCAGTAAGATCAGGATGAAAATCAGCAGCCGGGAACCGCAGTTCCTGCTTTCTCTCGATTCTGAAACAGCAGCCATCAGTAACGATTCCCTTATTGAAATATCTCTTGCACATCACACCGTAAACATGGTTGAATTTCCTTCGGTTACTTTTCTCAGGACACTGCGAAGCAAACTGCTGTGGGGAGAAGATAAAAGAAATTAACCGGTTTCCCGAAATTAGTCTTTAATTATAAGATTTATTCGTTTACATTAGTATATTTGCAAATTACTCATAAAATGAAAAGAAAACTTTTAACCATATTAACTATATTAGGTGCCTGGGGCGCCCAAAGCCAGATACATGAGCTGGGGCTAACCGTTGGGGCAACCAATTATATTGGTGATGTAGGATCTACAAAATACATCAATCCTACAGATATGGGGTATGGTTTTCAATACAGATGGAACAGGAGCCCGCGGCATTCCTGGCGTATAAATTATACCTATATGCCCATATCGGGCAACGATGCCGATTCGGATATGGCTTTGCGCAAGGCACGGAACCTTAAGACTGAAAACAAGTTGAACGAACTGATGCTGGGGCTCGAATTTAATTTTTTTGAGTTCGATCTGCACAATGACTGGTTCGCCTTTACACCTTATGTACATACAGGTATTGCCGGCCTTTCATACAGAGAAACCTATTTCGACAAATACAACACGCAAATAGAAAAAGACACGAAATATGCCCTTGCTGTTCCCGTTACCCTAGGCGTGAAAGCTTTGATCAATAAAAAATTAGTCATCAGTGCCGAAGTAGGTGCCCGTTATTCCTTTACAGATAATTTAGACGGGAACAATCCTTCCAATCCTTCCACAAATATTGTGGCATTCGGAAATACGAACAGTAAAGACTGGTATGTTTTTTCAGGCATAAATATTTCCTATACTTTTGGTAAAAATCCTTGTTATTGTACCCCAAGATAAAATGAAAGAAATAAACCTAAATCCCGATAAACTTCCAAAACATCTGGCTATTATTATGGATGGCAACGGCAGATGGGCCAAACAAAAAGGATTTCTGCGGACAATCGGGCATGAAAACGGAGCCACAGCCGTAAAACGCACCGTGGAACAATGTGCTAAACTTGGAATTCCCTATCTTACACTGTACGCTTTTTCAACAGAAAACTGGAACAGACCCAAATTTGAGGTTGATATGCTTATGAAATTGTTGGTTAAGGCTTTGAAAAAGGAAGTAAAATCTTTACACGAAAACAATATAAAACTCAATGCAATTGGAAATCTGGAACTGTTACCCGAAACGGTACGCCGAGAATTAACAGAAGTTTTAGAAAAAACAAAAAACAACAGCCGTTTAACAGTTTCCTTAGCTTTAAGCTATGGGTCAAGGAATGAACTAGTTGAAGTAGCCAGGGAAATTGCAAACAAAGTTAAAAATAATATAATTTCAGCTGATGCTATTGACGAATCAGTTATTAATGAGCATCTTTACACCCATAATTTACCAGACGTTGATCTTTTAATCAGGACAAGCGGAGAGCAACGCATCAGTAATTTTCTTTTGTGGCAGATTGCCTATGCGGAATTGTATTTTACCGATGTGCTATGGCCCGATTTTTCCAATGAAGACCTTTTCAGAGCTTTAAGCGTATATCAGAATCGCGAACGCCGTTATGGTAAAACAAGTGAACAAATAAATAAGTAATTTTTAAGATAATGCATCGTAAAAAATTAAAATACCTTTTTCCTTTATTGTTAAGCTTCGCCGTAGCAAAAGCACAGGAAGAACCAACTATTAAGAACACCGGTTCGGAAGCTCAGGAAATAACGCAGGAAACCGATCTTAATGCCCCCCGGAAATACCGTTTGGGAACAATAAAAGTAACAGGTAATTACCATTTCAACGAACTTACCATTTTTACGTATGCCGGACTGGAAAAAGGACAAATCATCAACCTTCCCGGAGAAGAGATATCCGATGCCATCAAAAAATTATGGAAAACAGGTTTTTTTAACGACATCAATGTCTACGAATCTTCTATAGAAGGAGATGTTTTAAATCTGGAAATATATTTAAATGAATTACCACGTTTAAAAAATGTAGAATTCATCGGCCTGAAAAAAGCAAAAAAAGAAGAAATACTTAAGGATCTGAGCCTTGCTGCACCTGCTACAACAACAGGCGCCAAAGAAAAAAACATCAAAATCGTCGAAGGAAAAATCATCAATGAAAACCTTATAGCAACGACCAAGAACTACCTTACGAACAAATACCGTAAAGAAGGGTATTTCAACACCAAGGTTACGGTCGATAAAAAACTGCACGAAGACAAAAAAACAGCGGATCTTATCATTTCTATTGATAAAGGAAAAAAAGTCCGTATCTCTGAAATTGACTTTATTGGAAATGCGCAGCTTACAGATGGAAAACTGCGTAAAGCAATGAAAAAGACAAAGCAGAAAAGTTTTTTAAACCCTATGCGCATCTTTACTCCGTCCAAATTTATTGAAAACGAGTACAAGAACGACCTTACAGGTGTAATTGATGCCTACAAGGAAAAAGGATACCGCGATGCGCGTATCACGGAAGAAAACGTTACCTATAATCCTAAAAAGAACAATGTAGCTATTAAAATAAACCTCGAGGAAGGAAGAAAATACTACATTGGCGACATCCGTTTTATTGGAAATTCTGAATATACCGACCAGTATCTCCGCAACATCCTGGGTATCCGGAAAGGAGATGTATACAATGGAGTATTGTTACAGAAACGTATTGCAGACACTTCCAATCCGGACGCTAATGACATTACAAACCGGTATCAGAATGCAGGTTTCTTATGGTCTCAGGTAAATTTAATTGAAACGGCTACGCGAAATGACACCATCGATTTCGACATCCGCATCAAAGAAGGGCCGGTGGCCCGCTACAGCAATATTTCTGTTTCTGGAAATGACAAAACACATGATTACATCATTTTAAGGGAACTCCGGACCATGCCTGGTCAGAAATGGGCAAAAGCCGAAGTTGTAGAATCAGTACGACGGTTAGCATCAATGCAGATTTTCGATGCTACAGCCATTACACCTGAAGTAAAAAATGCCGATCCCCAGGAAGGAACCGTGGACATTGAATACCAGGTAGTGGAAAACGGCCAGTCCCAGGTAGAAGTACAGGGAGGTTATGGCGGCGGAACCTTTATCGGTACGCTTGCGTTGTCTTTCAATAACTTTTCTGCCCGCAATCTTTTTAATAAAGAAGCCTACAGACCTTTTCCTATGGGGGATGCCCAGAAAATGTCGTTAAGATTACAGGCCGCCAGTTATTATCAGACGTATAGTTTAAGCTTTTCTGAACCATGGTTTGGAGGGCGCCGGCCTATTTCACTGTTCGGTTCCTTATCTTATACAAGCCAGAAGTCTTATAACTTTACAACAAAGGATATCGACAGAAGCCAGGGACTGAATATTTCAACCGCTACCGTAGGTATAGCCAAACGGTTACTCGTACCGGATGATGCCTTCACCTTATCGCATGCACTCAGCTTCCAGTATTACGATTTAAACAACTATACATCGAATCTGTTTGCATTCAGTAACGGGTCTTCACGAAACCTTGCGTATACCATTGAACTTTCACGTGATAACCGCGGTGGAATGAACCCTGCCATTTACCCTGAATACGGAGCTGCGCTAAGTATTTCCGGAAAATTCACATTCCCTTATTCACTTGTTAATAATGTGGATTACAAGAATCTTGAAAATCAGGAAGAATACAAATACAAAACGACAAGCATCCAGACAAATCCGTTAACAGGAGCTGACATTCCCGTTGGATCATACTTAAACGAAGACGATCTTCCGGTTTCCGATTACCGCGATGCCCGTGTTGATCAGGATAAATTAAACCAGAAGAAATTCAACTGGCTTGAATATTACAAAATCAACTTTAAGGCCGACTGGTACACTCCTATTGTTGGTAAACTTGTATTGAGAACACAGGGACAATTCGGTTTCCTGGGTGCCTATAACAATGACCGCGGTATTATTCCGTTCGAACGTTTTTATCTCGGAGGAAGCGGTATGATGAACTATACTCTTGACGGACGCGAGAACGTAGCTTTACGTGGTTATGAAGACAACAGCCTTACACCGAGAAAGGACGGAAGAGAAATTGGAGGTACCGTGTACAATAAATTCTCTGTAGAATTACGTTATCCTATATCATTAAAAGGTCAGATGAGTGCATATGTTCTATCTTTCTTTGATGCAGGGGCCACGTATGAAGGATTTTCCAACTACAACCCGTTTAAGCTTCAGCGTGCTGCAGGTGCCGGTGTACGTGTTCACATGCCGATGTTCGGATTATTGGGAATTGATTTCGGTTACGGATTTGACAATGTACCGGGAACAACTCAAAAAGGTGGATTCCAGACACACTTTATCCTTGGCCAGCAGTTTTAATGGCATACATTTTGAATAATTGTTTTATATGAAAAACTTAGTTTCTATCTTACTCATTTGTTTATGCAATATTGGTTTTGCTCAGAAGGGTCGTATCGCAATCATTGACTCTGAATTCATATTGAGTAAAATGCCCGAGTATGAAGAAGCTAACAATGAATTAAAAAAACGGGCCGCCGAATGGGATGCCGTTATAGAGCGCAAGAAAAAAGAGATCAAGGATTTAAAGGACCGCCTCAGCGTAGAACGTCCCCTGCTGACTCAGCAGTTAATTGATGAAAAAGAGGAAGATATCCAGATTATCGAAAAAGAGCTTTTGGAATTCCAACAGGAAAAATTCGGAAAGGACGGCGACTATTTCAAGCAAAAACTCAATTTAGCCAAGCCACTGCAGGACCAGATAACGACTATAGTAGCCGAAATTGCGAGCAAGAAAAAATATACGGCCGTTATGGATAAGGCGACAAGCAGTGAAGCCGCTTTAATGTATGTAAACACCTCCGATGAAATTTCAGACCAGGTAATCCGTAAACTTGACCTCACACGCAACAAGAGTAAGCTTTCTAAAAAAGAAATTCAACAACTTGAAATTGCCGAACGCCAGGCAGAGGTTAAAGATCGTCAGCGCACTAAACGTGATGAACTGGAAGAACGCCAGCGGCTGTTAGAAGAAGAAAAAGAACAACAGGCCCTGACCGACAACTCTTCTCAGAATTCCAATACGCTTCCTCAGGAATCACCTGAAGATAAAAGAAAACGCGAACAATTAGAAAAAATTGAAAAAGCAAAGGCGGAACGCGAGCGTATCAGGGAAGAAAAATTAAAGGAAATCGAACAGCGCAAAGCCGATATACTTAAAAAACAGGAAGAAGCACGTCTGGCACGTGAAAAAGCCAGAGAAGATGCTTTAAAAAGAAAAGAAGAACTGGCAAACGGCAAGGTTTCCGAAACGAGCACCCCGTCAAAACCACTTTCGGAACGGGCGCAACAGATCAAGGCTCAGCAGGAAATGCGCAGAAAAGAAGCCGCTGATAAAAAGGCAAAAGCCCTGGAAGAACGCAAACGACTTATTGAGGAGCGTAAACAAAAAATGGAAGAAGAAAAACAAAAACGCCTCAAAGAGTTAGAAGAACGTAAAAAAGGATCATAAAATAAAAATAAAAAGTTAACTTCGCAGAGGTTTATAAGTCAAATTAAAAATTAAAAATCAAAAATGAGAAAACTAAGAAAATTATTTTTAGCAGCGATAATGGTTGTTGGATTCAATGTAGCTGCACAGGCACAGGAAGTAGCACATATTAATGTGTCTGATCTGATTCCCGTAATGCCGGAATCTAAAACCGCGAAAGATGAATTAACGAAATTACAGGAGAAATACAAAAAAGAAATGGAAACCATGCAAAATGATTTCCAGACAAAATTAAAAAAATACCAAAGTGAGTCTGCTACCGCAGGTGATGCTTTAAATGAAACCCGTGGAAAAGAAATGCAGGAAATGGAACAAAGAATTTACCTTTTCCAGCAAAATGCACAGCAGGAAATGGAGAAAAAGCAATTAGCATTAACAGAGCCTATTTTAACCAAAGCCCAACAAGCTATTCATAAAGTAGCCCGTGCTAAAGGTTACAAATATGTTTTGGATTCCAGTATTGGTTCAGGCGTAATCCTGGCTGACGGACCGGATTTGATGGCTGACGTTAAGAAAGAATTAAAAATCAACTAAGACATTCTCCAATAAATAATAAAAACTACCTAACAAAATCTTAGGTAGTTTTTTTTTAAATTTGTTTTATGAATGATACACGACCTATCGGCCTGTTTGATTCCGGAATCGGAGGAACAACTATTTGGAAGTCGGTACACCAGTTATTGCCGAATGAAAATACCCTTTTTATAGGAGACAGCGCCAATGCTCCTTACGGCCAAAAATCCAAAGAAACCATTGTGGCACTCTCTAAGAAAAATGTTGACTGGTTGCTGGAGCATAATGCCAAAATCATAATTGTTGCATGTAATACTGCCACAACAAATGCTATCACAGAATTACGGAGTTCCTACGATGTGCCGATCATAGGGATAGAACCTGCCATAAAGCCCGCTGCCCTGAATACCAAAACGCATAAGGTTGGCGTTCTGGCTACCCAGGGTACTTTAAACAGTATTAAATACTCTGAATCACAAACGCTTTATCCCGACATAAAATTCATTAACCAGATCGGATATAAAATCGTTCAGCTCATGGAAGACGGAAAACTTTACACTCCTGAAATGGAAGAGTTGCTTCGCTCCTATCTGGATCCCATGATTGCAGAGGGAATTGATTATCTTGTTCTGGGATGTACGCATTATCCGTATCTGCTGCCCATACTCGCAAAATTTATGCCCCCTCATATAAAGATTATAGATTCCGGCGAAGCTGTTGCGAACCGTACGTTTAAAATCCTTGGTGATAACCAGCTTCTGAAAACAGACGGGATTGCAGGACAATGTGAATTTTACACCAATAAAGATGAAACCATACTGCAAAGCTTTATAGGAACATATGGTTCAGCAAAAAAAATATTCTTTTAAATAACAAAGAGAGCATTGCTCTCTTTGTTATTTGGCTTTATGACTAAGTTTTATTTCCAAAGTTCCTTCCCCCGTAATCTTATCAAAAGTTATAATTGAAGTTTCAACATCGAAAACACTTAACTTTAAAGCTTCTTTTTTAGAAACATCCTTACCGTCTACCGTTACTCTGGTAATTTTAGGATTATTAATGCTACTTTTAAAATCCTGTTCCAGTTTATTTATAAAATCCGAACTCAACGAATTCTTCTCGTTTTCGGCTTCTTTTTTTGCTTTGGCTTCGGCTTCCAGTCGGGCTTTTTCTTCTGCATCCTTCTTCGCTTTAGCCTCTGCTTCAAGTCGTGCCTTTTCTTCCGCTTCTTTTTTTGCTTTAGCTTCTGCCTCTAAACGGGCTTTTTCTTCCGCTTCTTTTTTCGCTTTAGCTTCTGCCTCTAAACGGGTTTTTTCTTCCGCTTCTTTTTTCGCTTTGGCTTCCGCTTCTAACCGGGCTTTTTCTTCCGCTTCTTTTTTCGCCTTGGCTTCTGCATCCTTCTTCGCTTTAGCCTCTGCTTCAAGTCGTGCCTTTTCTTCCGCTTCTTTTTTTGCTTTAGCTTCTGCCTCTAATCGCGCTTTTTCTTCCGCTTCTTTTTTTGCTTTAGCTTCTGCATCTAATCGCGCTTTTTCCTCCGCTACTTTTTTTGCCTTGGCTTCTGCTTCCAAACGGGCTCTTTCCTCCGCTTCTTTTTTTGCTCTAGCTTCTGCCTCTAATCGCGCTTTTTCTTCCGCTTCTTTTTTCGCCTTGGCTTCTGCTTCTAACCGCGCTTTTTCTTCCGCTTCTTTTTTTGCTTTGGCTTCGGCTTCCAGTCGGGCTTTTTCTTCCGCTTCTTTTTTCGCCTTGGCTTCTGCTTCTAACCGCGCTTTTTCTTCCGCTTCTTTTTTTGCTTTAGCTTCTGCATCTAAACGGGCTTTTTCTTCAGCTTCTTTTTTCGCTTTAGCTTCTGCCTCTAGTCGCGCTTTTTCCTCCGCTTCTTTTTTCGCCTTCGCTTCTGCTTCCAAACGGGCTTTTTCTTCCGCTTCTTTTTTTGCTTTGGCTTCTTCTTCTAACCGGGCTTTTTCATCGGCTTCTTTTTTTGCTTTAGCTTCTGCCTCTAACCGGGCTTTTTCATCAGCTTCTTTTTCTGCTTTGGCTTCTGCTTCCAAACGAGCCTTTTCCTCCGCTTGTTCTTTTGCTTTGGCTTCTGCATCTAACCGGGCTTTTTCATCGGCTTCTTTTTTTGTCTTCGCTTCTGCATCTAACCGGGCCTTTTCCTCCGCTTGTTCTTTTGCTTTAGCTTCTGCATCTAACCGGGCTTTTTCATCAGCTTGTTCTTTTGTCTTCGCTTCTGCATCTAACCGGGCTTTTTCATCAGCTTCTTTTTCTGCTTTCGCTTCTGCATCTAACCGGGCTTTTTCATCAGCTTCTTTTTTCGCTTTGGCTTCTGCATCTAAACGTTCTTTTTCATCGGCTTCTTTTTTTGCCTTCGCTTCTGCATCTAAACGTTCTTTTTCATCGGCTTGTTCTTTAGCTTTAGCCTCTGCTTCCAACCGGGCTTTTTCCTCCGCTTCTTTTTTTAATTTAGCTTTCTCCGCTATATGCGCGACTTTCTCAATAATCCGTTCGTCAATCTTTACACCCTCAACGGAAAACCCTCTAAAGCTGCTTACCAGTTTTATGATAACAGCTCCGTTTTTTCCATTTTCACCAAAGACTTCCATAGCGTCTTCGGGTTCGAGTTCTATGATGCTTTCAATATGTTCCGGTTTTATCTTGGCATAATCAGCAAAGCGTATACGGTACCCGTTCACAATCACCAACGGATTCTTCAAATTCAACACATCGTTAAAATGAACTTCCGCAGCACTTGCGGAAAATGTTGTTAAAACTACACAGCTTACAGCTACAAATACTTTCTTCATCCTTATAATTTAGATATAACGGAAGCAAATTTCTCCATAGAGAATAAACGTTTTTCCAGCGAATATATTGGGCATGACATCATTACTTCATCAATTTTATAACGTTGAATAAAACCATAAAGATCGCGCGCCACAGTTTCTTCATCACCAATAAAACTTCCTGCTGTCATCTGGCTTAAACGGGCTTCTTCGTTTATGGTCCAGTCCTCGTAAAAAGCCATATCGGGCTTTTTCATTTTTGAGCGCTGGTTGCGGATTAAACCTAAAAACATTTTATAGAAGGTCGAAGCATGATAACGGGCATCTTCCTTATTTTCTCCGATAATTACATTTACACAAGCAATCTTATATGGTTTCGCCAGACTTTCACCCGGGTTAAATTCCTGCGTATAAAACCGAAAGGCAGCCCCGAGTTGCTGAGGGGCGAAATGAGAAGCAAAAGCATAAGGCAATCCATAAGCTGAAGCCAGAACTGCACTTTCCGTGCTGGATCCCAAAATATATAACGGAACACCGGTTCCTTCAGCAACATATGCACGAACTTTGGCATCCCGGTTTTCGGCGGAAAAGAAGTCCTGTATTAAAGAAACATTTTTCGGAAACTCCTGCACGTTTTTCATAAAATGTTCGTTCATAGACTGTGCAGTAAGACCGTCTGTTCCCGGAGCACGTCCCAGTCCAAGGTCAATACGGTGCGGATACATCTGTGCAAGTGTTCCGAACTGTTCGCTGATAGCCAGAGGCGAATGATTAGGCAGCATAACTCCACCTGAGCCAACCCGGATTTTATGCGTATGTGCAGCAACATATCCCATTAAAACAGATGTTGCGTTACTCGCAACACCTTCCATATTATGATGTTCTGCCAGCCAATATCTCGTAAAATCAAGTTCATCGGCCTTCTGAGCGGTAACCTTAAGTTCTGCAAAGGCATCCTGAACTGACTTCTGTTCTTTAACGTAAACTAAATCCAGAAAAGAATAGTTCATATTTTTTTTTATAAAAATAATCATTTTATTTCAATCCGATTTGAAATAATTTTTTAGCTTTATTACAACCTTATGCCTTGTTATGGATTTATTCTTAATTACTTTTGCCGCATTGTTTTCCGTGATAAATCCATTAGGAACGGTTCCTATATTTCTGGGACTTACCCATGGAGATCCGCGCGAAGCCAAAAACCGAACGGCTTTCTGGGCGTCCGCAAATGTATTTATTATACTCGTTGTATCTTTTTTTATCGGTCAGATTATTCTGAATTTTTTCGGAATCAGCATCGACGTCCTGCGTATCGCCGGGGGAATTGTCATCTGTTCTTCGGGATTCGGCCTTCTGTCGGGAACATTCAGTAAAAAAAGAGGAGTTAATAAAAAAGTAACAAACGATGCACAGCAACGGAACGATATTGCCCTGACTCCTCTTGCCATTCCCATGATGGCCGGTCCGGGATCTATGTCCCTACTCATTGCCATGTACCAGGATTATCCGGAAATTGCGGATAAATTTTTAATTGTTGCTGCAATAGCAGCAGTCGCTGTCAGCGTATTTCTTATATTACGAAGTGCCAATTATATTTCCCGTCTTTTAGGAGCTTCAGGAATTGTTGCCATATCCAGAATCATAGGTTTTCTCGTTTTGGCCATCGGTATTCAATATATTGTAAACTCTATACTCATCATTTTTAAAATATAAAAAAGGCACGCATCCCGCGTGCCTTTTATAAAAAAACTAAATAACTAACAACAATAATATAAGCAATAATTATCTTACCTTTATTATGCAGTAAAGATAGGTAATTATTTTTATTTAGAATTATTAAAAATAATATTTTTCACTTTTTATCCTTTTTTAGCTTAGGATTATTTTCAGACCTTTGAAAAAAGATTCATTTGAAACCCCTTACATTTTACCGCACGGAAATTTTGGCAGGTTTAACCGTTGCCATGACCATGATACCGGAATCCTTGTCATTTGCCATTGTAGCCGGTCTTCCCCCACTAACAGGTTTATACGGAGCTTTTATCATGGGCCTCGTCACCGCATTCTTAGGCGGGCGCCCCGGAATGGTATCAGGTGGTGCCGGAGCAACGGTAATTGTTATGATAAGCCTTATAAGCGTTTACGGCATAGAATATTTTTTTGCTGCTGTACTTCTGGCAGGATGTTTTCAGGTGCTTGTAGGCATCTTCAAGCTTGGGAAATTCGTACGGCTTGTTCCGCAACCGGTCATGTACGGCTTCCTTAACGGTTTAGCCGTTGTCATTTTTCTTTCTCAGCTTGAGCAATTCAAGATCAAATCCGGCCTGGGTTTCAGCTGGATCCATGGAACAGCATTTTATATTATGCTGGCACTGGTAGGTTTAACATTATTGTTGCTGTATTTCCTTCCTAAAATCTCAAAGAGCCTTCCTGTAACACTCATTGCAATTGCTATTATTTTTGCCCTTGTACATGGTTTCGGGATAGATACAAAAACGGTTCACGACATTGCGGGTATCAGTGGAACACTGCCTCCTTTCCATATTCCTCAAATTCCTTTAACACTTGAAACATTACAGATAATTTTCCCATACGCTGCTATCATGGCCGGGGTCGGCCTGCTGGAAAGCCTTTTAACGCTAACGCTTGTTGATGAAGTAACCGCAACACGGGGAAATGCCAATAAGGAAGCGGTAGCCCAGGGAATAGCGAATATGACCAACGGCCTGTTTACCGGTATGGGGGGATGTGCCATGATTGCACAAACCTTTGTCAACCTTAATGCCGGTGCCCGAAACCGTCTTTCAGCCATCATCAGTTCGCTGGCCATACTCTTTATTATTTTAATCGGTGCCCCCGTTATTGAACAGATTCCGATGGCTGCACTTGTTGGCGTCATGATGATGGTAGCTGTTACCACCTTTAACTGGGGATTCTTTAAAAAAATCACTAAAATGCCCAAAAGCGATGTATTGGTTACTGTGGTCGTGGCCGGGATAACAATTGTGTTCCATAACCTGGCCGTTGCAGTACTTATAGGTATTGTGATATCTGCCCTGGTATTTGCGTGGGAAAGCGCCAAAAGAATCAGGGCGAGAAAATACACCGATGAACACGGGATAAAACATTATGAAATATATGGCCCACTGTTCTTTGGTTCTGTAGCCAATTTTAACGACAAATTTGATCTATTTCATGATCCAGGAACAATTATGATTTCCTTCAGAGAAAGCCGCATTGCAGATATGAGCGGTATAGAAGCTGTGGACGTTCTGACTAAAAAGTATGCTGAGCGCGGTAAGAAAGTAATCCTTACCCATTTAAGCGAAGACAGCAGAAAACTGCTTGAAAATGCCTCTGCCGTAATCAAAGTAAATATTAATGAGGATCCGAGTTATAAAATCCCTTCGGATCTCTTATAATTCCCGTAACCGTTAAATAAAAAAAGCATCAGTACATGATGCTTTTTTTATTATTCTGCCTTTGGTAAAAAAACTTCGGCCAGCATACAGCGGGCACTTCCGCCCCCACAGGCCTCAATGGTGTAAAGCGGTGCATGTAGAATAGCACAATGCTTTTCAATAGCTTTTATCTGCGTGTCTGTCAGGCTTTCAAAAGCCTGCGTACTCATAACCATGTAAAGCTGCCCTTCTTTTCCTTCTACCTGCAACATATTTCCTGCGAAATGATTTACCTGTTCTTCCGTTATATAGATAATTTCTTTTCCGTCCTCTTTTAAGCTGTTTACAACTAGCTTGCGCTCCTGCTTATCATCGATACTGTCGGCGCAGATAATTGCGAAAGTCTCGGCTATGCTCATCATAACATTGGTATGATAAATAGGCAAACGCTGTCCGTTTACAGTCTGATAAGCCTCAAAAATAACCGGATGCATATCGGCATCCTCACAGAATTCAATAATGAGTTCTTCATCTGCCCGTGGCGATAATGCGGCATAAACCTTTGCATTTTCACGGTCCAGAATCATACTGCCCGTACCTTCAAGAAAAATATTATCTTCTTCTGCGGAAGTATAATCGTTAATTTCATTTATTTTAAAACCTTCTTCCTCCAATACGTCAAGAACATCATCCCTGCGTTCGAGACGACGGTTTTCCGCAAACATGGGATACAGCACCACCTCTGCATTTTCATGGAATGAAATCCAGTTGTTCGGAAAAATACTGTCGGGAGTATCCGAATCCTGTGTATCTTCTACCACAACCACATGTACACCAACCGAACGCAGCCGTTCTACAAAACCGTCAAACTCCTGCTGCGCTTTTTCATTTACATTCTCCGGAGTTAGTCCTTCCAGTCTTTTCTGGTAGTAATTATTTACTGCGGTTTGTTCGTTCATACGAAACTGTACAGGACGAATCATTAAAACCGTATTTGAAGCTTGTTGACTCATTTTATATATTTTTAAATTAGGTATCAAATTAACATCTGAGATGAACGGCTATTTTTCAGTAACACTTGCTACTCCCTGATAAGCGGCAGCGTGGAACAGCGCAATAACCCTTCCTGCTTGGAAATTTCCGCATACGGGATTTCCTCCACCGTAAAACCGTTATCTCTCAACCAGCTGTTAAGTCTCGTAAAATTGCGTTCGGAAACCACTACATCGGTATCGATTGAAAAAACGTTGGAATTCATATAGTACATTTCCTCCCGCGTGATATGGAAAAGGTTTTCGTGCCCGAAAAGATTTACAAGATACATATAATCTGCTTCTTCCCTGAAACCGGACTTATAAATAATTCCTTTGTCTTTCCCTACGGGCTGGAAACAACAGTCAAGATGCAAGGCATTATCGCGCGGTTCTATTTTTGATTTCACAAGGTCGAATTCTTTTACTTTTTTATGTGGAAACAGGTCTTTTATATACTGAACCCCCTGCATATTGGTACGTGCCGTTATAAAATCTTTATAATCGCTGCCTTTATATGTACCGATAAAAATATGATCGTTCCACAGCATTACATCTCCTCCTTCTATATGTACCTCTTCCGGAGGTCGTACCACCTTGGAGGGATCCATACGGTCAATTACATATTGTATGGCATCAAGCTCTCTTTCCCTGTCGGGCAGAATATTTGCCTTAATAAATACATCATCAATTACAAAACCGATATCGCGGCTGAAAATCTGATTGTAATTTTCAATAATCTGCGGGCGGTATACTTCCACACCATATTTCTGAAAAACTTCGTTGAAGGCATCCATTTCCTTCACCATATCAGTTTCTACAGGATAAGTACCTGCCTTAATATGTTCAAGGGATTTGGGGTCGTATGCTTCTTCAATTGTCGGAGTTGGGCCATTACTCAGTGCTGTACCAAGAATTACAGCCTTAAGCCTCGAAGTTTCATCGGTTACATGTAAATTCATAATTTATATCTGTTGATTTCAGCAAATATAAGAAAGTTCTGTGGGACTTACTGTTCCTTAAAAGCAAATAACAACAAAAGCCGGAACTGAAGTACCGGCTTTTGAAGAGTTTATAAATAAGTATGTTTAAAGACTATCTGTCTTTCATTTCTTTGAACGGGCGCAAAGGTTCACCAACGTATACCTGACGAGGTCTTCCGATTGGTTCTTTATTTTCACGCATTTCTTTCCATTGCGCCACCCATCCCGGTAAACGTCCGATGGCGAACATCACTGTAAACATTTCGGTCGGGATTCCAAGTGCACGGTAAATGATACCCGAATAGAAATCAACATTCGGATATAGATTACGGGCTACGAAATATTCATCTTTAAGCGCCATTTCTTCAAGATCCTTGGCGATTTTAAGAATAGGGTCGTTCACGCCAAGTTCTTTTAATACTTCGTCGGCGGCCTTTTTGATGATGCGGGCACGCGGGTCGAAGTTTTTGTATACACGGTGACCGAATCCCATTAGGCGGAACGGATCGTTTTTATCTTTTGCTTTTGCAAGGTACTTATCAGCATCTCCACCGTCTTTCTGGATTTCTTCAAGCATTTCAAGAACAGCCTGGTTAGCTCCCCCGTGTAATGGTCCCCATAAAGCAGAAACTCCTGCAGAAATAGAGGCAAACAAACCGGCATGCGATGAACCTACCATTCGGACTGTAGATGTTGAACAGTTTTGTTCGTGGTCAGCATGCAGAATAAACAATTTATCGATTGCGTTCAATACAACCGGATTGACTTTGTATGGTCCGGTAGGTAATTCAAACATCAAACGTAAAAAGTTATCCACGTAAGGTTTTGTATTGTCATAATAATTCAACGGGTATCCTTTGGTTTTTCTGTAAGTCCATGTAGCAACCACAAGGAATTTCCCCATTATTTTACAAACGGCATCATACATTTGCTGCTCGTCCTCAACATTCACTACGCTTGGATTAAATGCTGTAAGGGCGCATGTAAGTGAAGACAATACTCCCATTGGGTGAGCATGTTTCGGAAATCCGTCAATGATTCCCTTCATTTCTTCATTAACCAGTGTATATTGACGAATATCGTTTTCAAACTTCGTAATCTGATCTGCAGTAGGCAATTCCCCGAAGATAATAAGGTAAGCTACTTCAAGAAAATTTGATTTTTCAGCAAGGTCCTCAATTGCATAACCACGGTATCTTAAAATCCCTTCTTCTCCGTCCAGGAAGGTAATAGCACTTTTACATGATCCTGAATTTTTATATCCCGGGTCTAAAGTAATTGCTCCCGTTAAGGCTCTTAACTTTTCGATATCGATAGCGACTTCGTTTTCAGTACCAACGACAATTGGCAATTCAACTTTTTTGTCATCTATCGCTATTGTTGCAGTTTTTGACATATATTTTGTAGTTTTTTTTACATTTGTTGATAGCGAATTTACTAAAAATGTTTTAGGTAAAAAAGCATATATCTATAAATTATTCATATTAATTATAGAAATAACCTATAATTAATACAACATATAAAGCAATTTACGGTGAAAAAATCTCAATAATTTAAGAAACTATTTTCATATTCTCAAAGTTTATATTATTGTTTTACCACATAGTGAATTATAGCTACAAAAAACAGAAAAAAGACGCAATTGCGTCTTTTTTTTAACTTTACTCAGAGTATATTAACGTTTCACCTTAAATGCCTTGTTTTGCGGATAATAAGCAACTGTTCCCAACTCTTCTTCAATTCTGAGTAACTGGTTGTATTTGCTCATACGGTCAGATCTTGAAGCTGATCCCGTTTTAATCTGTCCGCAGTTTAATGCAACGGCAAGATCGGCAATCGTGTTGTCTTCTGTTTCCCCGGAACGGTGCGACATAACAGATGTATATCCAGCATTATGTGCCATATTTACAGCGGCAATCGTTTCTGTAAGTGTTCCGATCTGGTTTACTTTGATCAATATGGAATTTGCCGTATTTTCCTGTATACCTCTTTCAAGACGCGCTACATTAGTAACGAATAAATCATCACCTACCAGCTGTACTTTATTTCCAATTTTCTGAGTTAAAAGGTTCCAACCTGCCCAATCATCCTCATACATTCCGTCTTCAATGGAAATAATAGGATATTTTTCACAAAGTTCGGACAGATAATCTGCCTGTTCTTCAGAAGTTCTGATCATGCCTTTGTCTCCTTCAAATTTAGTATAATCGTATTTACCGTTTACATAAAATTCAGAAGCAGCACAGTCAAGTGCAATCATAATATCTTTACCAAATACATACCCCGCTTTTTCAACGGCAAGTTTGATAGAATCAAGAGCATCTTCGGTACCTCCTGCGAGGTTCGGTGCAAATCCTCCCTCATCACCAACAGCTGTACTCAGGTTACGGTCGTGCAATACCTTTTTCAGATGATGAAAAATTTCGGTCCCCATCTGCATAGCCTCCGTAAAATTCTTCGCCAGTACCGGCATAATCATAAATTCCTGAAACGCGATAGGCGCATCGGAATGCGAACCACCGTTAATGATGTTCATCATAGGAACAGGTAATGTATTGGCTGAAACACCTCCAACATAACGGTAAAGCGGCATCCCCAATTCATTAGCAGCTGCTTTTGCAACAGCCAGTGAAACTCCCAAAATAGCGTTTGCTCCTAAATTTGACTTATTCGGAGTACCATCTAATTCAATCATGGTCTGGTCAATGGCATTTTGCTCAAAAACGCTGAATCCAACAATATTTTCCGCAATCACTTCATTAACGTTCTTCACTGCCGTTAAAACGCCTTTCCCCATAAAATGTTTACCACCGTCACGTAACTCAACTGCTTCGTGTTCTCCAGTAGAAGCTCCGGAAGGAACTGCCGCCCTACCTAAAACACCGTTTTCTGTAATAACATCTACTTCTACTGTAGGGTTTCCGCGCGAGTCAAGAATCTGACGTGCATGAATTTTTACGATTGTACTCATAGTTCTAATTGTGTTGTATATTTTTTGTTGTGCAAATGTAATTATTTGAAAGATAAAAAAAAAGAAGCTTTTTAAGCTTCTTTTTGTTCTTTCATATTAATATTTAAAACTACTTCTTTAATTTGTCATTATTCTTTCTAAATCCAAAATTATCAAAATACGGTAACGACAACAAAATACCATATAAAATAACCGCACTTAAAATAAACCATATTTCATTTGACGGAAAAATAATACAGCAAATTATCGTTATAAGGATCACACTTGTATAATATATTAGATTTCTATTCATCTATCTAGGATTTAGCATTCTATATTTAATACCCACCATTGCGGAACCTGATAACCTACGGCGCGCAAAACATTTAAAAATTAATCATACAATAATAATCAAAAAAATAACAAACCAAAAATTTACACAGGAATAACCTAAACACACTAACAGTTAAGAAACAACTATAGTTTTATATTGTATAAAAAAAGAAGCAATTATGCTTCTTTTTGTTCTTTCATATACGACACGAACTCATCGAAAAGATATTTTGAATCGTTTGGTCCGGGACTTGACTCAGGATGGTACTGTACAGAAAACACTTTCTTGTCTTTTAAACGGATTCCTGCAACTGTATTGTCATTCAGGTGGTAATGCGTAATTTCAAGATTCGGATGGTTTTCCACCTCTTCACGAACTACCGCAAACCCATGGTTCTGGGAGGTAATTTCTCCCTTATTAGTCACTACGTTCATGATAGGATGGTTGATCCCCCTGTGACCGTTAAACATTTTATAGGTGTGCACTCCCTGTGACAATGCAATGATCTGATGCCCCAGACAGATTCCGAACAACGGCTTGCCTGATGCTATAAGGTCTTTGGCATTCTCAATTACTTCCGTTAAAGGCTCGGGATCTCCGGGGCCGTTTGAAAGGAAATACCCGTCCGGACTGAATTTTTCAAGCTCGGAAAAAGGAGTATTGTATGGAAAAACCTTTACATAACAGTCACGGGCTGCAAGGCAGCGTAAAATATTCGTTTTGATTCCAAAATCCAATGCCGCTACTTTATAGGTTGCATTTTCATCCCCATAAAAATAAGGCTCCTTTGTTGAAACTTTAGAAGCGAGTTCCAACCCGTTCATATCGGGAACTGCAGCCAAAATTTCTTTTAATTCTTCTATTGATTTACCGTCGGTTGAAATAACAGCATTCATGGCTCCGTTATCCCGGATGTAGCTTACAAGGGCACGTGTATCGACATCACAAACGGCTACAAGGCCTTTTGCTGTAAAATAATCAAGTAAAGATCCCTCAGCGTCAGGTCTGGAATAATGATAACTGAAATTCTTACAAACCAGTCCGGCAATCTTGATTCCGTCGGAATCAACTTCATCTGAGTGCACACCGTAATTCCCGATATGAGCCGTAGTAGACAACATGATCTGTCCAAAATAGGAAGGGTCCGTAAAAATCTCCTGGTACCCCGTAACACCAGTATTAAAACAGATTTCACCGGTTGTTGTACCCTTGATTCCCACCGATTTTCCGTAAAAAACGGTACCATCACTTAAAAGAACGATTGCTTTATCTTTAGAAGTATATTTCATTTTTGTTGATTGTTTCTGTGTGCAAAATTAATACAAATACTTTAAAAAAAAGTATAAAAAAAAGGACAAACTTTAAAAGCTTGTCCTTTTAATATTATAGAATAATGTATAAGATACTTATTATTCATTTGTTTCATTAGCTTCAGTAGAAGTTTCAGTTGCAGGAGTAGCATCAGCTTTTGGCTCAGCTTTCTTTTTACTTCTTCTTGTAGTCGCTTTTTTAACTTCTTTTTTACCGGCATTGTACAGCTCGTTGAAGTCAACCAATTCGATCATTGCCATTTCAGCGTTATCTCCCAAACGGTTTCCTAATTTAATAATACGAGTGTATCCTCCCGGACGGTCACCTACTTTAGGAGCAACTTCTCTGAACAATTCTGTTACAGCATATTTATCCTTTAAGTAAGAGAAAACAATACGACGATTGTGCGTATCATCTGTTTTTGATTTTGTTACTAACGGCTCGAAGTATACTTTCAATGCCTTAGCTTTAGCAACAGTAGTATTTATGCGCTTGTGCTCGATTAAAGAGCAAGCCATATTCGCCAACATAGCTTTTCTATGGCTGGCTTGTCTGCTTAAGTGATTTACTTTTTTTCCGTGTCTCATTGCTATCCCGAATTTAGACTAAAAACTATAGTCTAGATTATTCTTTATCTAATTTATACTTTGATAGATCCATTCCGAAAGTCAAACCTTTAACCTGAACCAGTTCTTCCAATTCTGTTAATGATTTTTTACCGAAATTTCTAAATTTCATTAAATCGTTTTTGTTATAAGAAACCAAATCGCCTAATGTGTCAACTTCAGCCGCTTTTAAACAATTTAATGCTCTTACTGAAAGATCTAAATCTACCAATTTTGTTTTTAGAAGCTGTCTCATATGTAAAGATTCCTCATCATATGATTCAGTTTGAGCAATTTCATCGGCCTCAAGAGTGATTCTTTCATCAGAGAATAACATAAAATGATGAATCAACGTCTTCGCTGCTTCAGTCAGCGCATCTTTAGGATGGATAGAACCATCGGTAACGATATCAAAAACCAATTTTTCATAATCGGTTTTCTGTTCCACACGATAGTTTTCTATAGCGTATTTAACATTTTTTACAGGCGTGTAAATAGAATCTGTATAAATGGTTCCAAAAGGTGCGTTTGGTTTTCTATTCTCTTCAGCTGGTACGTAACCTCTACCTTTCTCAATAGTAATTTCCATATTAACAGTGATATTGCTATCCATGTTGCAAATTACCAACTCAGGATTTAAAACTTGAAAACCTGAAATGAATTTTTGGAAATCACCAGCTGTCAATTGATCTTTTCCTGTGAAAGAAATGCTTACTGATTCGTTATCCACATCCTCAATCTGACGCTTAAAACGTACTTGCTTAAGGCTTAAGATAATTTCAGTAACATCCTCAACAACACCAGAAATAGTAGAAAACTCATGTTCAACACCTTCGATACGAACAGAAGTTATTGCATATCCTTCAAGTGATGACAGAAGTACTCTTCTTAGTGCGTTACCAATCGTTAATCCATAACCTGGCTCTAAAGGACGAAATTCGAATTTCCCTTTAAAATCAGTTGAATCAATCATGATAACCTTGTCGGGCTTTTGAAAATTAAATATTGCCATGTGTATTTCGACTGAATGTCAATTATTATTTGTTGTACAACTCTACGATTAACTGTTCTTTAATGTTTTCCGGAACCTGAAGTCTTGCAGGTACAGTAACGAAAGTACCTTCTTTAGTTTCGTTGTTCCAAGTAATCCATTCGTAAACAGCGCTAGAATTAGATAATGAACGTTCGATAGCATCCAATGATTTTGATTTCTCACGAACTGCAACCTTATCACCAGCTTTTAATTGATATGAAGGAATGTTAACAAGTTCACCGTTTACAGTGATATGTCTGTGAGAAACGATTTGACGAGCTGCACGACGAGACGGGGCGATACCCATTCTGAAAACAACATTGTCTAATCTTGATTCACATAACTGGATTAAAACATCACCTGTTACTCCACGAGATGCAGATGCTTTTTTAAACAAGTTACGGAATTGTTTTTCTAATATACCGTAAGTATATTTAGCTTTTTGTTTCTCTAACAACTGAATTGCGTATTCAGATTTTTTCCCTCTTTTTTTAGCTAAACCATGTTGCCCTGGAGGGTAATTTCTTTTTTCAAATGCTCTGTCTTCTCCGAAGATTGCTTCACCGAACTTACGAGCGATTTTTGTTTGTGGACCAGTATATCTTGCCATTTTAAAAAAAATAAAAAGGTAGGGATTATGAATTCAGGTCTCATCCTCCGATAATCTTTCTCCTACCTTAGGTTATACTATAAAATTAAACTCTTCTTCTTTTTGGAGGACGACATCCGTTGTGAGGAATCGGAGTAATATCGATAATCTCTGTTACTTCAATTCCACTGTTGTGGATAGAACGAATCGCAGATTCTCTACCATTTCCTGGTCCTTTCACGTAAACTTTCACTTTTTTAAGTCCAGCTTCCAACGCTACTTTACCACAATCCTCTGCTGCCATCTGAGCTGCATAAGGAGTGTTTTTCTTAGACCCACGGAATCCCATTTTTCCTGCAGACGACCAAGAAATAACCTCACCTTTTTTGTTTGTTAACGAAATGATGATGTTATTGAACGTTGCATTGATATGAGCTTCTCCAGTAGACTCAACTATAACTTTACGTTTTTTTGTATTTGCTTTAGCCATACTACTTATTATTTAGTTGCTTTTTTCTTGTTAGCAACAGTTTTTCTTTTACCTTTTCTTGTTCTAGAGTTGTTTTTAGTTCTTTGTCCTCTTAACGGAAGACCAGCTCTATGACGAATTCCTCTTTGACATCCGATGTCCATTAAACGTTTGATGTTCAATGAAACTTCAGAGCGAAGTTCTCCTTCGATTTTAAACCCAGATACTGCCTCACGAATAGCCCCGATTTCGTCATCGTTCCATTCTGAAACTTTTTTATCTTCGTTTACATTAGCTGCTGCTAAAATCTCTTTTGCTCTGCTTGAACCTATACCGAAAATATAAGTTAAAGCAATAATTCCTCTTTTATTTTTAGGTATATCTACCCCTGCGATTCTTGCCATAATTATCCTTGTCTTTGTTTAAATCTAGGATTCTTTTTATTAATAACGTATAATCTTCCTTTTCTACGTACAATAATGCACTCTGCACTTCTTTTCTTTACTGATGCTCTTACTTTCATTTTAACAGCCTTTAATATCTATAAGTAATTCTTGCTTTAGACAAATCATAAGGGCTCATTTCCAACTTCACTTTATCACCAGGTAATAACTTGATGTAATGCATACGCATTTTTCCTGAAATATGAGCAATTACAATATGTCCATTTTCTAATTCTACTCGGAACATTGCATTCGATAATGCTTCGATGATTGCTCCGTCTTGTTCAATTGCTGATTGTTTTGCCATATATTAAGCGATTGCTTTTCTGTTCTTCCCGCTTTTCATCAATCCGTCGTACTGCTTGTTCAAAAGATACGCATTGATTTGCTGAATGGTATCGATTGCCACGCTTACAAGGATTAACAAGGAGGTACCTCCGTAAAACATTGCCCAACCCTGCTGCACTCCTAATAAAGTAACAGCGATAGCAGGTAATACTGCAATAACTGCAAGGAACAACGAACCCGGGAATGTAATCAACGACATGATACGATCGAGGAAGCTTGCAGTATCCTGTCCAGGCTTAATACCCGGAATAAAACCTCCGCTTCGCTTTAAATCGTCTGCCATTTTATTGGTAGGAACCGTAATCGCGGTGTAAAAGTACGAAAAAATAATGATTAACAAAGCAAAAACTAAATTATACTCCAGACCGAAGATATTACTGAACATAGTCGTAATAGATTGGGCACTGTCTGAAGAGGATAATCCAGCAACAACTGGTGGAATAAACATGATTGCTTGTGCAAATATAATAGGCATAACTCCTGAAGCATTTAATTTCAAAGGAATCCACTGACGGTTACCTGAAACTGAAGCTGCATCGTATTCACCGGCAACACTTCTTCGTGCATACTGTACCGGAATCTTACGAACTGCCATTGTTAAAAAGATACAAGCAATAATAATTAACAACCAAATAATAATTTCGATTACGATCATCATCGGACCACCGTTACCGGCTACCATACGAGACTGAGTCTCCTGTAGGAAAGCCATCGGCAATTTTGCGATGATACCTACCATGATGAGTAATGAAATACCATTTCCAATTCCCTTATCAGTAATCTTTTCTCCTAACCACATTGCGAAAACCGTTCCTGTAGTTAAGATCAACACTGACGAAAACAAGAAAGAAAAAGAATTAAAACCTAATAAGAAAGCATCAGGTGGTAATTGTTTGTACAGATTGTAGATGTAACCCGGACCCTGAACCAGGGTGATCCCGATAGTAAGCCATCTTGTGATCTGGTTCATTTTCTTTCTACCACTTTCACCATCGTTTTGAAGTTTCTGCAAATAAGGTACAGCTATACCCATTAACTGAACTACAATTGACGCAGAGATATAAGGCATAATACCCAACGCAAAAACGGAAGCCTGCGAGAACGCCCCTCCTGTAAACACGTTGATCAACCAGCCTATCCCTTGATCAGTCTGATCTGATAAAGCATGTAATTTAGTAGCATCAATACCTGGTAAAGTTACCTGTGCACCAAAACGGTACACAAGCAACATTCCCAAAGTTATTAAGATTTTATTCTTAAGCTCTTCGATATTCCAAATATTCGCTAAAGTTTCAAAAAACTTCTTCATAACTTGTTAAGGATTTTTTTATAAAGATACGGCCTCACCTCCGGCAGCTTCGATCGCTGCTTTCGCTGTTGCTGTAAATTTATGAGCAGTTACTTGTAATTTTGCTTTAAGCTCTCCTCTACCCAAAATCTTTACTAAGCTATTTTTAGAAATTATTCTATTTTCAACTAACACATTAAAATCTAAAGCATCAGTTATTGTTCCGTTGTCAACCAAAGATTGTAAAGTATCCAAGTTGATACCTACGTACTCTACTCTGTTGATGTTTTTAAAACCAAATTTAGGAACACGTCTCTGTAATGGCATCTGTCCACCTTCAAAACCGATTTTCTTAGAATATCCAGAACGAGATTTAGCCCCTTTGTGTCCACGTGCAGATGTTCCACCTTTACCTGAACCTTCACCGCGACCTACTCTTTTGTTTTGATTATGTACAGAACCGTTTGCCGGTTGTAAATTACTTAAATTCATAATTTCTCTAAAATTAATTAATTTCTTCTACAGAAACTAAATGTTGAACTTTTTTTACCATTCCTACGATAGCTGGTGTATTATCATGCTCAACAACCTGTCCCATTTTGCGAAGACCAAGAGCAATTAATGTTCTTTTCTGATCTTCCGGACAATTGATTTTGCTTCTAACTTGTTTTACTTTAATTTTTGACATACTACTCAAAATTAAGATTTAAATACTTTCTCTAAAGAAATTCCTCTTTGTTTTGCAATCGTAGCAGCACTTCTCATATTTAATAAAGCATCGAATGTTGCTTTAACAACGTTATGAGGGTTAGAAGATCCCTGAGATTTTGATAATACATTGTGAATACCTACAGCCTCTAAAACTGCACGTACATTTCCTCCAGCGATAACTCCGGTACCGACAGATGCAGGCATTAAAAATACGCGTGCCCCGCCGAATTTACCTTTTTGCTCATGAGGAATAGAAGTTCCCTGTAATGGAATACGAACTAAGTTTTTCTTTGCATCTTCAACAGCTTTTGCTATTGCTTCAGAAACATCTTTAGATTTACCTAAACCGTGACCAACTACACCATTCTCGTCACCTACAACAACTACAGCAGAAAAACCGAAAGCTCTACCTCCTTTAGTTACTTTAGTAACACGATTAACAGCAACCAAACGATCTTTTAAATCAAGACCTGTTGGTTTAACATATTCTACGTTTTTATAATTTTGATACATAACTAACTACAATTAGAATTTTAATCCAGCTTCTCTAGCTCCGTCAGCTAATGACTTAACACGACCATGGTAAAGGTTACCCCCTCTGTCGAAAGAGATGGTATCAACACCAGCTTTTAAAGCCTTCTCTGCAATTAGTTTACCAACTGATGCAGCAGTTTCAATCTTAGTTCCTTTTGTTACACCAGCTTCTCTTGAAGATGCTGCAGCCAAAGTTACACCGTTTACATCATCTATGATTTGAGCATAGATTTCCTTGTTGCTTCTAAATACAGCCAAACGAGGTCTAGCAGCAGTACCGCTAACCGTTTTTCTTACTCTGTATTGAATTCTTTGTCTTCTTTCAGATTTGTTTAATGACATGATCTTAATTTTTAAGCTGATTTACCTGCTTTTCTTCTCAATACTTCACCAACAAACTTGATACCTTTTCCTTTGTACGGCTCAGGCTTACGGAAAGAGCGGATCTTTGCAGCCACCTGTCCTACCAATTGTTTGTCAGATGAAGTTAATTTAACGATTGGATTCTTACCTTTTTCAGATACAGTCTCTAATTTTACTTCAGAAACAATTTCCAAAACGATATTGTGAGAAAAACCTAAAGCCAAATCAAGTTTTTGTCCCTGATTAGACGCACGGTATCCAACTCCCACCAATTCCAATTCTTTTGTAAATCCTTCAGATACACCAACAATCATGTTGTTGATTAAACTTCTGTATAAGCCATGTTTTGCTCTCTGGTCTTTCATGTCCGAAGAACGCTCAACAATAACTTGTCCGTCTTCTACTTTCACATCTACATCCTCGAATGCTTGAGAAAGCTCTCCTAATTTTCCTTTTACAACAATAACACCTGGCTGAACATCAACAGTTACACCAGCTGGAATTGCGATTGGACTTTTTCCTATTCTTGACATTTCTGATAGTCTTTTTATTAGTATACGTAACAAACAACCTCACCACCAACATTAAGCTGTTTCGCTTTTTTACCTGTCATTAAACCTTTAGATGTAGACACAATTGCTATACCTAAACCGTTTAAGATACGTGGTAAATCTGCTGATGAAGCATATTTACGTAAACCTGGTTTACTAATTCTTTGGATATCCTTGATAACAGACTCTTTAGTGTCTTTATCATATTTTAAAGCGATTTTGATTGTCCCCTGTACAGAAGAATCATCAAATTTGTAGCTTAAAATATATCCTTGATCAAATAAAATCTTTGTGATTTCTTTTTTGAAGTTAGAAGCAGGGATCTCAACCACTTTGTGGTTTGCACGAGATGCGTTTCTGATTCTTGTTAAGAAATCTGCGATAGGATCTGTATACATAATGTATGAATTGCGGTTGGGGTTTTCGGAATGAATCATTCCGAACCTTCAACCCGTTAAATATTAATTACCAACTTGCTTTTTTAACTCCCGGGATTAATCCTTGGTTAGCCATTTCACGGAAAGTTACACGTGAAATACCAAACTGACGCATATAACCTCTTGGTCTACCAGTAAGCTTGCAACGGTTGTGTAAACGAACCGGAGAAGCATTTGCAGGTAATTTTTGTAATGCATCGTAATCACCGGCTTCTTTCAAAGCCTGACGTTTTGCAGCGTATTTAGCTACCAAAGCTTCTCTTTTCGCCTCACGGGCTTTCATTGATTCTTTAGCCATACTTTAGTTCTTTTTAAAAGGTACTCCTAATTCTGCAAGTAACGATTTTGCTTCAGCATCTGTGTTAGCAGATGTTACGAAAGTAATATCAAAACCAGCAATTTTGTTAACTTTATCAATATCAATCTCAGGGAAAATGATTTGCTCAACAACACCTAAGTTGTAATTTCCTCTTCCGTCAAACCCGTTAGATTTAACACCAGCGAAATCACGTACACGTGGTAAAGCTGAAGTAACCAAACGGTCTAGGAACTCATACATTCTTTCTCCGCGTAATGTTACTTTTGCACCAATTGGCATCCCTTTTCTCAATTTAAAAGAAGCAACGTCTTTTTTAGAGATGGTAGATACTGCTTTTTGTCCTGTAATTTTAGTAAGCTCCTCAACAGCGTGATCAACCAACTTCTTATCAGAAACTGCAGCACCAACTCCACGGCTTACAACAATTTTCTCAAGTTTAGGAACTTGCATTACATTCTCGTAACCGAATTCTTCCTTTAAAGCAGAGACAACTCTGTCTTTATATTCTTGTTTAAGTCTTGGTATATAAGTCATGACTATAATGCTTGATTAGATTTTTTAGAAACTCTTACTTTCTTATCTCCTTCTACTTTGTAAGCAACTTTAGTAACTCCTTTTGTTTTAGGATCTACCAAAGCGATGTTGGAAATATGAATAGCAGCTTCTTTTTTAACAATACCACCTTGAGGGTTTGTAGCGCTGGGTTTAACATGTTTTGAAACCATGTTTACACCTTCAACAATTGCTTTGTTTTTATCGCGTAATACACGTAAAACTTTACCTTCAGACCCTTTGTGATCTCCGGCAATAACTCTTACGTTATCTCCTGTTTTAATTTTTAGCTTTGTCATCATCTGAACGAATTAAAGCACTTCAGGTGCTAATGATACAATTTTCATGAACTGTTTTTCACGAAGTTCTCTTGCAACAGGACCAAAAACACGAGTTCCTCTCATTTCACCTGCAGCGTTCAATAACACACATGCGTTGTCATCAAAACGGATGTAAGATCCATCAGCTCTTCTCACTTCTTTTTTGGTACGTACAACTACTGCAGTTGACACAGCGCCTTTCTTAACGTTTCCGTTAGGAGTAGCATCTTTTATTGCAACTACAATTTTATCTCCAACAGAGGCATAACGACGTTTCGTTCCTCCTAAAACACGGATAGTCAAAACTTCTTTTGCTCCAGTGTTATCTGCTACTTTTAATCTAGATTCCTGTTGTACCATAATTATTTCGCTCTTTCAATGATTTCAACTAATCTCCAACATTTGTTTTTAGATAATGGACGAGTCTCCATAATTCTAACTGTGTCACCAATGTTACAGTCGTTTAATTCGTCGTGCGCAACATATTTCTTAGTTTTTAACACGAACTTACCATATAATGGGTGTTTTACTCTTTTTGTCTCAGACACAACAATTGACTTAGTCATTTTGTTGCTGGTAACAACACCGATTCTTTCTTTTCTTAAATTTCTTTTTTCCATCTTTCAGCAGAATACAATTATTGTAAGTCTTTTTTGCTAATCTCAGTATTCACTTTTGCGATAGCTCTTCTTACAGTTCTTAATTGCAAAGGATTAGCAATAGGTGAAATAGCGTGAGCATTTTTTAACTCAGCATACTGGTTTGTTAATTCACCAAGTTTAGTTTGTAACTCAGCTACAGATAGATTATTTAATTCCTGTTTCTTCATAATGATCTAAATTAAGCTTCGAAATCTCTAGCAATGATAAACTTAGTTTTTACTGGAAGTTTTTGAGCAGCTAGGCGCAATGCTTCTTTTGCAACTGCTAAAGGCACACCACCTACTTCAAACATAATTCTTCCTGGCTTAACAACTGCAGCCCAATACTCAACTGCACCTTTACCTTTACCCATACGTACCTCAAGAGGCTTTTTAGTAATAGGCTTATCTGGGAAGATTTTGATCCATAATTGTCCTTCACGTTTCATGAAACGAGTTGCAGCGATACGTGCAGCTTCGATCTGGCGAGAAGTAATGAATGAGTAATCTAAAGATTTGATACCAAACATTCCGTTAGAAAGTTCGCTACCTCTTTGAGACACTCCCTTCATTCTACCTTTCTGTACCTTACGGTACTTCGTTCTTTTAGGCTGTAACATTTTTCTTTAGTTTAAAAATTACTTTCTTTTGTTGCGTTGGTTTGGTCTTCCACCTGGTTTTCCAGATCCTGCCGGTTTGGATGATTTTTGTTTATCCATACCTGCTAACGGAGAAAGATCTCTCTTACCATAAACCTCTCCTTTCATGATCCATACTTTAATACCCATTCTACCGTAAGTAGTGTGAGCTTCAGCTAAAGCATAATCAATATCCGCACGGAAAGTAGATAAAGGAATACGTCCATCTTTAAAGTTTTCTGAACGTGCCATTTCAGCACCGTTCAAACGACCAGAGATCTGCACTTTCATACCTTCAGCGTTCATTCTCATTGCCGCAGCGATAGCCATTTTAATAGCTCTACGGTAAGAAATACGGCTTTCGATCTGACGTGCGATACTTGTTGCAGCCAAATAAGCATCTAACTCAGGTCTTTTAATTTCAAAGATGTTGATTTGTACCTCTTTGTTAGTAATTTTCTTAAGTTCTTCTTTCAACTTGTCTACCTCTTGACCTCCTTTTCCGATGATGATTCCCGGACGGGCAGTAGTGATAGTAACGGTTACAAGTTTTAAAGTTCTCTCGATAATGATTTTAGATACACTAGCTTTTGCTAAACGAGCATGGATATACTTTCTGATTTTTGCATCTTCAGCAAGTTTGTCTCCAT
>Ga0308158_10000206_pt1 | contig 125416 bp, 103 predicted proteins | sample PhyBR2_FD_201038 | JGI IMG/M metagenome (GOLD analysis project Ga0308158, IMG submission 201038) | Phyllosphere microbial communities from UC Gill Tract Community Farm, Albany, California, United States - DLSLB.R2 | ecosystem: Host-associated > Plants > Phyllosphere > Unclassified | place... | reverse complement strand
TTCGCCCGGTGCGGGGTCTCCCCTTCGCAGGCGGCGACCGCGAACCGTTCGAACTCGGCCCGCACCTGATCGTCCAGCCGCGCCCCGGCGTCCTGGATGAGCCGGACGTGGGCGGCGTTGATCCGCGCGTCGATGAATGCCTGCATCGTGGCGGGGTACCGGGTCATGAGTTCCGCGGCGCGGACCATCCGGCCCTGCACGACCCGGTCGGACATGTGCAGCACTGCCGCGAGTTCCGCCGCGACGCTGCGCGCGGCCAGATCCGCCGACTCACCCCGCACCGGCACGTCGGCGGTGGCGAGGTCGTCGGCGAGGCGCTGCGCGACCGCCAGATGCGCGTCCCGCACGGCCTGCAACCGGATGATCGATGCCTCGGTCGCCTCCAGCCCGTCCCTCAGCATGCTCAGCACGACGACCGGATCCACCGGGTCCGGGACCGTGCCGACCATCTCTGCCATGACCCCAGTCAACCCCTGGCCACCGACATTCCAACCCCGGAAAGGGCCAGATCAGGCACCGAAATATCACGGTTCGATCACGACCCGGAACCGCCTCGAGAACACTTCGGCAAACGTCCCCCGTTGCGTTGCAAGAGACGTGGACCGGCCCGCCTCGCCGTCAGCGGGCCCTTTGGTCTCCGCCGACGGAGACGACTCGCACGAGACGCGGTCACAGGGCCGTCGGCCCAGCTCTTCTCGGGTCAGCTACCGGCCGCGCCTCCGCAGCTGGGCCGAGGAGCTCCGATGATCGAGGCCGGACACCGGCCCTAGGGTGGGGGGTGTGACGGACACGGCGATCCAGGGCAGCACGGCGCATGAGATCGCCGACTCGATCCGCGCCCTGATCGGATCCGGTGTGCTCGCCGTAGGGGAGGGGTTGCCCACCGTGCGCGCCCTCGCCGACCGCCTCGGAGTGAACCGCAACACCGTCGCCGCCGCTTACCGTGCGCTCGCCCGGGCCGGTGCCGTGGAGAGCCGCGGCCGCGGCGGCACCGTGGTCGCGGGACCCGTGCGCACGGAGGAGGAGGGCTTCGCGGCGGAGACCGTGCTGCGCGACCTCGGCAGCGGCAACCCGGACCCCGATCTGCTGCCCCTTCCGGTGCTCGCCGAGGTCGACCTGCGCACGCCGGCGCTCTACGGGGATGCACTCATCGATGAGGGGCTTCGCACGTGGGCGACGAGGTGGCTGGCAGAGGCGCAACCGCGCGGCGCCGAGCTGTCCGTGACCTCGGGCGCGGTCGACGCGCTGGAGCGACTCCTCGTGGCCTCGCTCGCCCATGGCGACGTGGTGGGGCTCGAGGATCCGTGCTTCCTCTCCAGCATCAACGTGGTCCGACTCGGCGGATATCGCCCGGTCGGCATCCCCCTCGACGAAGAAGGCATCACGGTCGCCGGGCTGCGGGCGGCGATCGACGCGGGTGCCCGCACGGTGGTGTGCACGCCTCGGGCGCACAACCCCACCGGCATCAGCCTGAGCGCGAAGAGGGCGGCCGAACTCCGCGCCGTGTTCGCGGAGGCGCCGCACGTGCTCATCATCGAGGACGACCATTACTCCCTGCTCTCGCGACGGCCGTACCACTCCGTGATCCCCGACGGGCATCCACGCTGGGCGCTGGTGCGGTCGATGTCGAAGTTCCTCGGTCCGGATCTGCGCCTCGCGCTGCTCGCGTCGGATCCGGACACCGCGGCGCAACTGCGCACCCGGCTCTCGCCCGGCAAGACCTGGGTGAGCCGGATCCTGCAGCGCGTCGCCGTCGGCATGCTCGATCATCCGGACACACCGGCGGCGCTCGAGCGGGCAGGCGCGCACTACGCCGAGCGCGGCGATGCCCTGCGTGCCCTGCTGCGCGAGCGCGGCATCACGGTGCGCGGCGACGACGGTCTGAACGTATGGGTGGAGTGCGGCGTCGACGGCCGGGCCGTGTCCGAGGCGATGATGCGCCGTGGCTGGCTGGTGCGCACGGGCGGCGGATTCCTGCTCGAGCCGGACGAGGCCTCGCCGCAGATCCGGCTCACCGCGCACACCCTCGGCGACGCCGAGTTGCGCACCCTCGCCGACGACCTCCAGGCCGCGATCGCCGACGCGCGCCGGCGCTGAGCGGATCCGGGCGCCATAACCGCCGCCGCTAGGATTCCTGCGTGGCTAACCGCAAGACCAAGAAGACCGCACCCGCGTCCACGCGCCCCGTGACACGCGCCCGCTCCGGCAACCCCGCGAAGCGCCCGGTCGAGCAGCTGCCGCCGGTCACCCTGGGCGACTGGATCGGCGCCGCCCGCCCGCGCACCCTGCCTCTCGCGATCGCCCCGGTGCTGGTCGGCACAGGGGGCGCGCGGCTGGGGGATCCGCAGTTCCACTGGGTGATCGCGCTCGCCTGCCTCGCGGTCGCCGTGTGCCTGCAGATCGGCGTGAACTTCACGAACGACTACAGCGACGGCGTGCGCGGCACCGACGCGCACCGGGTCGGCCCGGCCCGCCTCACGGCCTCGGGCCGGGTGAGCGCCAAGAGCGTGCTGTACACCGGTCTCGCCTTCTTCGCGATCGCGGCGATCGCGGGACTCGGCATCACGATCCGCACCCAGCAGTGGTGGCTGATCGCGGTCGGCGCGGTGTGCATCGTCGCCGCCTGGTTCTACACTGGCGGCAAGCGCCCCTACGGATACAACGCGCTCGGCGAGATCTTCGTCTTCGTGTTCTTCGGGCTGGTCGCCACGCTCGGCACGACCTGGGTGCAGTCGCTGAAGCTGCCGCAGGAGGCCTGGATCGGGGCCGTCGCGGTGGGGCTCTTCGCATGCGCCGTGCTGCTGGCCAACAACCTGCGCGACATCGACCAGGACCGTGTGGTCGGCAAGCGCACGCTGACCGTCGTGATCGGGAAGCGGGCCACGCAGGTCCTCTACACGCTGTTCGTGATCCTGCCGTTCCTTGCCCTTGTGCTGCTCGCCCTGTTCTACCCGGTCGCCTGGGTCGGGCTGCTCGCACTGCTGGCGTTCCTTCCGGCGCTCGTGATCGTCTGGGCGTACCGGGAGCCCAGGGAGCTCGTGGTGGCGCTGGCGCTCACCTCGCTCGGCACGCTCGCGTATGCCGGAGCGCTGTTCTGGGCGTTCATCTCGCCTACCGTATGAGCGGATCCGGATCCCCGCGGACGAGCACCGTCCCGTGCCCGCCCACCGTGTGCATAGGGTCTTTTCGTAGGATTCGGAGCATGCCTCTGAGTTCGTCGCGCCCGTCTGCGCCCACCGGCTCACTCGGTGATGCCGCTCTCGGGGACCGATCGGTGGCGCGCTCATCCCGACGTTCGCGCGTGGTCCGGACCACGGCCGCTGTGCTCGGCGTCGCGCTCGCGGGCGGTCTCGCGGCCTGCTCGAGCGATCCCGTGGCCGATCAGTACCGCAACGGCGACAACAAGGGCTACATCGGCTCCGACGGCATGCGCGTCGAGGAGATCAAGCCGGCGGACCGCAGCAAGCCGGTCGCGTTCGCGGGCACTCTCGAGAGCGGCAAGAAGTTCAGCAGCACCCAGATCGCGGGCGACGTCACGGTCGTGAACTTCTGGTACGCGGCGTGCGGACCGTGCCGGGTCGAGGCGAACGACCTCCAGTCGGTCTGGAAGAAGTTCGACGGCAAGGGCGTCTCGTTCGTGGGCGTGAACACCTACGACCAGGCCGGCACCGCCACGGCGTTCAACGAGAAGTACGGCGTCACCTACCCGAGCATCATCGACGTGAACACCGGCGACGCGAAGCTCGCCTTCGCGGAGGTCACCTCGATCCAGGCGACCCCCACCACGCTCGTCCTCGACAAGCAGGGCCGCGTCGCGGCGCGTGTGATCGGCCCGATCGGATCCGCCTCGATCCTGGAGACGCTCGTCCAGGACGCACTGGACGAGAAGGCATGAGCGTGCGCGCACCTCGCACGCCTGCCGTCCCGGTGAGGCCGGTGCCGGCGGCTTCCGTCCCGGCGATGCCTGCCTTGCGGAGGTCGCGGGCGTGAACATCGACGCGATCGTCGGATCCGGCGCCCTCTGGGCGGCCCTTCCGGTCGCCATGCTCGCAGGTCTGCTGTCCTTCCTCTCGCCCTGCGTGCTCCCGCTCGTGCCCGGGTACCTCGGCTTCGTCGGGGGAGCGGTCGGCGGATCCGCGCCCGCGCAGGACGGAACCACGACGGCGCCCACCCGCCGCCAGATGGTGCTCGGGGTCCTGCTGTTCATCCTCGGCTTCACGGTGGTCTTCATCCTCATGGCGGTGGTCGGCGGCACGGCGGGCGTCTTCCTGCTGCGCTGGGGCGATCTGATCACCCGGATCCTCGGCGCGGTCATCATCGTCATGGGCCTCGTCTTCATCGGCGTCTTCGGCTTCGCCCAGCGCACGGTGCGGATGAACGTATCCGGCCGCGCGGGCCTCATCGGCGCCCCGCTGCTGGGCATCGCGCTGGGCATCGGCTGGAGCCCCTGCCTGAGCCCGACGCTCTCGGCGATCGTCGCGCTGTCGGTCAATGTCGGCGATGTGAGCCGTGCGGTGTGGCTGGGGGTCGCGTACTCGCTGGGCCTCGGGATCCCGTTCCTGCTCGTCGCGCTGGGCTTCGGCTGGGCGACGCGCTCGCTGACGTTCCTGCGCCGCCACGTGCGCGTCGTCAACATCGTCGGAGGCGCACTGCTCATCGTGCTGGGGTTGTTGATGGTGACCGGCGTCTGGAAGGCGATCATGTCGAGCATCGGGGCGGTGGTCGGCAGTGTCGAACTCCCGCTCTGACACCGAGGCGGCCGAGGGGCCGGAGGCATCCGCGACCGTGAAGGATCCCATGCGCGAAGGCTCGAAGAAGCGCGACAGCTCGAAGAAGAACGCGGGCGCCGATCGTTCGACCGATCCGCTGCGTCCGAGCGACCACATCGACGGCGACGGGGACTCCCGTGGCGACGGCGTCGACTCCCCGAAGCTGAACGTCGTCGGCTGGCTGCGCTGGGGCTGGCGACAGCTCACCAGCATGCGCACTGCGCTCGTGCTGCTGCTGATCCTCGCGATCGCCGCGATCCCGGGCTCGATCTTCCCGCAGCGGATGGCGGATCCGAACGGCGTCACGCAGTGGAAGGCCGATCACCCGGATCTGTTCCCGATCCTGGACGGCATGCAGCTGTTCGACGTCTATCTGTCGGCATGGTTCTCGGCCATCTACCTGCTGCTGTTCCTGTCGCTGGTCGGCTGCGTGATCCCGCGCATCAAACACCACCTCAAGGCGCTGGGCGCGCGCCCGCCGCGCACCCCCGTGCGGCTGGCCCGCCTCGACGATCACCGCGCCCTCGAGCGCGCGGTCGTCGGCGACGACTCGCGGGCCGCGGCCGAACAGAGCATCGCGATCGCGGAGAAGCAGCTGCGCGCCCTGCGCTACCGCGTGGAGCGCTACGACGACAAGCGCGGCTTCTCGGTGTCGGCCGAGCGCGGGTACGCCCGTGAGACCGGCAATCTGCTGTTCCACCTCGCCCTGCTCGGAGTGCTGGTCTCGGTCGGCGTCGGCGGCAGCTTCGCCTACACCGGTCAGCGCGTGGTCGTGCAGGGCACGAGCTTCGTGAACACGCTGCTGGACTACTCGTCGATGAACCGCGGTCGCTTCGTCTCCGACGATGCGCTCGCGCCCTACCGGATGACCCTGGACTCCTTCGACGTCACCTATCAGCCCTTCGAGCAGGGCAAGTCGTCCTCGGGCCAGGCCGGGAACTTCGCCGCGAACGTCACCGTCTCGGAGCCCGGACAGGATCCGCACAAGGCCGAGGTGAAGGTGAACCACCCGCTCGGCATCGCGGGAGACCGGGTCTACCTGCTCGGCAACGGCTACGCCCCGACCATCACGGTGCACAACGCCAAGGGCGACGTCGTCTTCCACGACTCCGTGCCGTTCCTGCCGCAGAACAACAGCACGATGATGTCGATCGGCATCGTCAAGGTCGCCGATGGTCTGCCCCAGCAGCTCGGCCTGCAGGGCTTCTTCTACCCGACCTCGGCGAAGCTGACCTCCGGCGCGCTCACCTCGGTCTACCCGGCCCTGGTGAACCCCACGCTGACGTTGAACGTGTTCGCCGGCGACCTCGGCATCGACGACGGGACCCCGCGCTCGGTGTACGTGCTCGACACGGGTTCGATGACCCAGCTCACCGGTGGCAAGACCGGGGTGAAGTCGATCGAGCTCGCCCCGGGCGAGACCACCGCGCTGCCGAACGGCATGGGCACCATCACGTTCGACAACGAGGCCCCGAAGGACGCGAAGGACTACACGCAGTCCGTCAAGCGCTACGTCTCGCTGCAGATCCACCACGATCCGTCGGAGCAATGGGTGCTGGTGTTCGCCGCGCTCGCGCTGGTCGGACTCGTGCTGGCGCTGTTCGTGCCGCGGCGTCGCATGTGGGTCAAGGCCGTGGTCGTCGACGGCTCGGGTGGCGCGAACACGGTGCGCCTGGAGTACGCGGGCCTCGCCCGCGGTGAGGATCCGACCCTCGCGGCCGCCGTCGAGGACCTGCGCGACGGACATGCCCGCCTTCTCGACGCCGACGGCATGACTGCGGCGGTTCCCGAGGCGGATCCGCTTCCTGACGCGGATCCGAATCCCGATGCGGATCCGGCTGCAGCGGTCGTTGCCGGGGCCGCCACCGACGAATCAAAGCCCGATGACAGCGGACGCTTCGACCCGCTCAGCGACCGATAGCGAAAGTAGGCTGACAGCATGAACTTCGACTCCCTGTCGATCCTGACGATCTGGACGGCGGTCGCGATCTACGCCGCCGCGTTCATCGCCTACGCGTTCGACCTCGCCAAGCGCTCGCAGCTCGCCGCCGATGCCAAGGCCATCGTGCCGGAGCGCGAACTGGTCGGTGCGACAGTCGGCGCATCGTCGTCGGGGCGCGCGACGGCCTCCGCCGCACCGAGCGCAGGGGCAGCCGCCCCGCAGCGATTCGTCATGGCGCGGATCGGCACCGCGCTGACCACGCTCGGGTTCCTCTTCCACCTCGCCGGCGTCGTGCTGCGCGGCATCGCCGCCGGCCGGGTGCCGTGGTCGAACATGTACGAGTTCTCCATGACGGGAACGCTGCTGATCATCGCGGTGTACGTCGGAGTGAACATCTGGTTCGACCTGAAGTACCTCGGCACCTTCATCGTGGGCCTGGTCGTCGTGCTGCTCGGCGGCGCCGCGACCGGCTTCTACGTCGAGGTCGTGCCGCTCGCGGATCCGCTGAAGAGCGTGTGGCTGGTGATCCACGTGTTCGTGGCGTCGCTCGGCACCGCGTTCTTCGCTCTCGCCTTCGCGCTCAGCGTGTTCCAGCTCATGCAGGCGCGCCGCGAGGCGAAGATCCTCGCGGATGCGCCGAAGGCAGGGCCGCGCTTCCTCGCCACGCTGCCGTCCTCGGAGCGACTGGAGGGGCTGGCGTACCGGTTCGCGACGGTGGGCTTCATCTTCTGGACGTTCACCCTCATCGCGGGTTCCATCTGGGCGAACGACGCCTGGGGTCGCTACTGGGGCTTCGACACCAAGGAGACCTGGACCTTCATCATCTGGGTGCTCTACGCGGGCTACATCCACGCTCGTGCCACGCGCGGCTGGCGCGGAACCCGCTCGGCGTGGCTGTCGATCGTCGGGTTCGCCGCGGTGCTGTTCAACTTCACCATCGTGAACCTGTTCTTCAAGGGTCTGCACGTCTACTCGGGCCTGAGCTGAGCGCGTCGTCCCACGGAGTCCGGCCGTGATGGCGCAGCGGGCCTGGCTGCGGCCCGGCGCGCTGGCCGTCATCGCCCTCGTCCTGATCGCCGCGGGCGCCGTCGTCAGCGGGCTCCTACCTCTCGCGAACGCGGGAGCGCTGGCCGGGCGCACGGCTCCGGTGCTCGGCTTCGTGATCGCGATCACGATCGTCGCCGAGCTCGCGCGTGATGCCGCCGTGTTCGACGTGATCGCGCAGCACCTGGCCCGATGGGGGCGGGGCAGGGTGATCGCGCTCTGGGGCGCCGTGATCCTGCTCGCGGTGATCAGCACGATCTTCCTCTCACTCGACACCACCGCGGTGATCGTCACCCCCGTCGTCGTGCTCCTCGCGCGGGGCGTCGGCGTCTCGCCGCTGCCCTTCGCGCTCGCGACGGTCTGGCTCGCCAACACGGCGTCGCTGCTGCTGCCGGTGTCGAACCTGACGAACCTGCTCGCCGCGCCGGCCATGGGCTCGGATCCGCTCGCCTTCCTCGCGCTGAGCTGGGCACCCGCGCTCGCGGGCGTGCTCGTGCCGGTGGTCATCCTCACGCTCGCGCATCGGCGTACCCTCTTCGGACGGTACACGGCGCCCGTGCAGGCCGAGCCCGCCGACCGGGTGCTGTTCGTCGTCTCGGCCGTGGTGCTCGTCGCCCTGCTGCCGCTGCTCGCGCTCGTGCGCGATGTGTGGATCCCGGCCTCGGCCGCCGCCGTGATCCTGATCGTGCTGTTCGCGTTCCGCCGGCGCCGCGCCCTGCGCCTCTCGCTGGTGCCGTGGCAGGCGCTCGGGCTCGCCGCCGCGCTGTTCGTGATCGTCGAGACCGCTCATGTGCGCGGGCTCGCGGCGCTGCTCTCACCGCTCGCCGCGAGCGGGCACGGACTGCTCGAGCTGCTGCGCGTGGCGGGCATCGGCGCACTCGCGGCGAACGGCATCGACAACCTTCCCGCCTACCTCGTGCTCGAACCGATCGCCGGGCACGACCCGGTCGCGCTGATGGCGCTGCTCATCGGCGTCAACCTCGGCCCTCTGGTGACGCCCTGGGCCTCGCTCGCGATCCTGCTGTGGCACCATCGCGTCTCCGCGCTCGGGGTGTCGATCTCGTGGGGGCGCTTCGCCCTGTGGGGTCTCGTCGCCGCCGTCGCCACGGTGGGGGCGGCTGTGCTCGCGCTCGCAGCCGTTTCCTGAAGCGCCGATCCGCGTTATCGTCGCGGCATGTGCCGCAACATTCGATGCCTCCACAACTTCGAGCCGCCCACGAACGATGACGAGGTCCGCGAGGCCGCGCTCCAGTTCGTCCGCAAGGTGAGCGGATCCACGCATCCGTCGCGCGCGAACACCCCTGCTTTCGAGCAGGCGATCGATGAGATCGCGCTGGCGACCCGGCGCATGCTCGACCAGCTCGTCACGAACGCCCCGCCGAAGACACGCGAGGCCGAGGCGATCAAGGGGCGCGAGCGGCACGAGAAGCGGATGGAGCGCGAGGTCAGGATCCGCACCGCGAACGCGTAGCGGATCGGCCTCGCCACGCGCCGCCTTCGCGACAGGCGGGCCCGGCACCGTACGCTCGACGAGAAGCACGACAGTGCAGGAGGGGGCATCATGCGCAGACGTCAGGTGACGATCATCACGGGAGAGCCCGGCCCGGCGGCCGGCGGAGTGCGGATCGAGCCGTTCACATTCGGCCTCGTCGGTGCGCTCGGCGTTCTGGTCGCGCTGCTCATCGGCGCGATCGTGGGGCAGCTGTCGACGGTGCTCGTGTACATCGGGATCGCGCTGTTCCTCGCTCTGGGACTCGACCCGATCGTGCGAGTGATCGAACGGAAGCTGCCGCGCGGTGCGGCCGTGGCGATCGTGGTGATCGTCGTGGTGCTGGCCTTCGCCGGCATCCTGCTGGCGATCGTGCCGATCGTGGTGCAGCAGATCGCCCATCTCGTCGAGACCGGACCGAAGATGATCGACGACCTGCTGCGCAGCGACTGGTACCGGCAGATCGCCGCCCAGTACGGCGACTCGTTCAGTCAGGCCGTGGACGGGATCGCGAAGTTCTTCAAGGATCCGGGCAACATCACGAAGATCGGCGGCGGTGTGCTCGCGGTCGGCGCCGGCATCGCAGGCGGGTTCACCGGCTTCACGATCGTGCTGATCCTGACGCTCTACTTCATGGCTTCGCTGCGCACGATGAAGCGCACGGCCGCCCGGTTCGTGCCCGCCTACCGGCGCCCTCGGTTCACGGAGATCGTCGAGGACGTGTCGGGCGCAGTCGGTCGTTACGTGATCGGTCAGGCGAGCCTGGCGCTCATCAACGGCGTCCTGAGCCTGATCTTCCTGACGATCATCGGAGCGCCGCTTCCGGCGCTGCTCGCGCTGATCGCGTTCATCGGCTCGCTGATCCCGCTCGTGGGTACTCTGTCCGGGTCCATCATCAACTCGCTCATCTGCCTGTTCGTCTCGCCGGTGACGGCGCTGATCGCGTTCGCGTACTACCTCGTCTACATGCAGATCGAGGCGTACGTCATCAGCCCGCGCATCATGAGCAAGGCGGTGGCAGTCCCCGGTGCCCTCGTCGTGATCGCCGCCGTCGGCGGCGGCGCACTCGGCGGGATCCTCGGCGCCCTGGTCGCGATCCCGGTCGCCGCGAGCGCGATCATCATCATCCAGAAGGTGCTCTTCCCGGCGCAGGATGCCAAGGTCGTCCCTCCGGAGGACGTGCGCGCCGCGTGATCGCCTGACGATGCGAAGACAGCCGCGACCCCGGGGGAGGTGGGGTCGCGGCTGCCGCTTGCAGGCTCAGATCGCGGGAGCCAGCACCGCGCGGGCCGAGGTCGTGCGCCGTGCCGCAACGGCCAGTGTCGTCGCGATCAGCGCGAGCGCGGTCCAGACCAGGAGCGCCGCGATCGCGGATCCGACACCGTCCTCGCCCAGCAGCGCGGTCGCCGCGGGGGAGGTGGGCAGGAACCCGGCGATCGTGGCGAGCCACCCCGGCAGCGTCGAGATGATCCCCGCGCCGAGCGCGGCGACACCCACGACCGCCGAGATCCAGCGCCCGATCCCGTCGAGCACGGCCACCAGCGCCTGGTTCACGGCGGCGAAGGCGACACCGGCGAGCACGGCGACGCCCGCGAAGCCCCACCACCGCGACGGGTCGTACTTCGCGACGATCTCGACCACGAGGGCGACCAGCAGTCCCTGTGCGGCGCCGATCGCGGCCGCCGGAGCGAAGGCCCGCAGCGTGAGCGAACCCGACGCGCGGCGTGAGGTGAGTGCGCGCGCGGTGAACGCCCGCATCACGAGGAACGTCACGAGGCTGCCGAACCACAGCACGACCGCCGCGAGCAGCGGGATCGCCGTCGGCCCGAACATTCCGCCCGAGGTGTCGGCGGTCACGGGGTTCGCCACGACCTCGGCGAGCGACGACGCCTCGGAGTCCGTGCGCTTCGGCAGCGAGTCCGCCGCCTGGTGCAGACCCGACGCGAGGCCGGTCGTGCCGGTCGCGAGGGATCCGATGCCGGTGCTGAGCTGGGACGCGCCGTCGGCGAGCTGGGTCGCACCGGACTGCAGCCCGGTGGCGCCCGTGGCGAGGTTGCCCGCGCCCGTGGCGCTCTGGGAGGTGCCGTCGGCGAGCTGACCGAGACCGGCCGAGAGCTGGTTGACGCCGTCGGCCGCGGTGCGGAACTGGCCGGCGATGGTGGAGGTGGCGGCGGTGTTGAACTGGGAGAGTGCGGTCACCGTGCCGTCGGCGTAGCCGGCCGCCGTGTAGACGTCCGCGGTGGCATCGCTGAGCTGTCCAGCCGCGGTTTGACCCGCCAGCTTTGTCGAGTCTGCGCTGGACGCGGCGGCGGTGACCTTTTCGCAGAAGGACTGCGGAATGGACGCATCGCCGGCGCATGTCGTGGCGAGGCCGTCGAGCGTGGTCGCGAGCGCGTCGACGTCCCCGGAGAAGGCGCCCACGCTCGCCGCCGCGGCGGCCGTGTTGGTGGCAGCGGTGTCGGCCTTAGCCTTCGCGGCGCTCGCGACACCACTGACTCCATCCGGAACGAGCCCCTGCGCCTGCAGCGCGTCCGCACCCTGCGCGAGCTGCGCTCCTGCCTGGTTCGCACCGGTCTGCGCGGACGTGATGCCGTTCGCGATCGTGCCGAGGCCGTTCGAGAGCTGCGAGGCGCCGTCGGCGAGCTGACCCGCACCGTCGGCGAGCTTGGTCGCACCGTCCGGGAGCGCCGCCGCCCCGGTCGCAGCCGACGTGGCACCGGCGGCGAGCTTGTCGGCGCCGTCCGCCGCCTCGCCGATCTTGTCGCCGAGCGTGCCGAACCCGACGAGCACGTTCTGCAGCGTGTTCTTGGAGATCTCGGTGCCCATGGTCGACGCGGCGGTCGCGGCGATCTGGTTCGCGATGAGACCGTCCGCGGCGCGGGCCTGCGGAGCGGTCGTCACCGAGATCGTCGCCTTCTCGGCGGACTTGGCCGGATCCTGCACCGCGCTGCCGCCCGAGACCGCGGCCGCGGAGAAGTCCTTCGGAATGCGCACGACCGCCTGGTACGTGCCGTCCTTCAGCCCCGACGCGGCGTCCTTCTCGTTCGAGATGACCCAGGTGAGGTTCTCGTCCTTCTTTCCGGTGCCGTCGACGAGGCCCGCGGAGAGCTGGCGGCCGAGCGGAGCGAGCTGGCCGTTCACCGTGACCGGCTTGTCGTCGTTCACGATCGCGGCCGTCATCGTATCGAGGCGCTGCGTGGGGTCCTGCAGGGCGGCCACCAGCACGCCGCCGAGGACGGCCGGCAGCAGCAGCACGCCGATGAGGGTGAGGGCGGTGATCGGCTTGTGCGAACGGGCACGTTCGATCAGCGCGGACAGGCGGTTGGTCATGCGGTCACCTCGTCGAGGTCGGTGGTGGGCGCGTCGGCGGCCGTGAGCGGCGCGGGTGCGGTCGGCGGGTGGTCGAGGTCCCGCGTCTGCGGATCCGCCCACCCGGCGTCGGTCAGCAGTCGCTCGGCGGCGGGGGCGTCGGCGGCCGTGGCGAGCACGGCGAGCGGGCCGCGGCGGGTCGCATCGCGCAGCATGGCGACGGCCTGCTCGCTCTGGGCGAGGGTGAGGCGGTCGGCGCCGTCGATCACGACGAGCGTGGTGCGCCCGCGCAGGGCTTCGCGCAGTTCGCGCAGCGGATCCGCCCCGGTCCGGCCGTCGACGATCACGCAGCCGACGTGCGCACGCACCCAGGCGGCGCGGCCCGGCAGGAGGTGTCCCGCCACACGCAGGCGCCCACCGGAGGGCACGCGCGCCGTGAGGGCGAGCGCCACCGTGCGACGCACGGCCTGGTCGGCTCCGGTCAGCACGAGCGCGGATCCGGCGGGCACGCGCAGATCCAGTCCTTCCACGGCGCCCACGACGGTCAGGCCGTCCGCGGCGATCACCGAGTCGTCGCCGGGCCAGGCGGCCAGATGCCGCTCGCGCTCCACGGCCTCGCCCTCGATGTCGACGCTCGGCAGGATCCTCTCGAGCCAGGCGGGGATCTCCCATGCGCGCTCGCCGAGGATCGCCATGAGCGCGGGGATCAGCGTCATCCGCACCAGGAAGGCGTCGATCGCGATGCCGGCGGCCAGGCCGAGCGCGATCGGCTTGAGCGAGGAGTCGCCCTCGGGCACGAAAGCCACGAACACGGCGAACATGATGAGCCCTGCCGCGGTGACGACCTTCGCGGATCCGGCGAAGCCCCCGCGTACCGCGCGCAGTGCGGCGGCCCGGCGCTCGGCGCGGTCGGGGTTGCGGGATCCGGCGTCGTGCACGTAGTCCTCGCGCATCCGGGAGACGAGGAACACCTGGTAGTCCATGGCCAGGCCGAACAGCACGCCCATCAGGATGATCGGCATGAAGCTGATGATCGGCCCGACTCGGGCGACGTGCAGAGCGTCGGCGAACCAGCCCCATTCGAACACGGCGGAGACGACGCCGAACGCGGCCACGATCGAGAGCAGGTAGCCGAGGGCCGCGGTGACCGGCACCCAGATCGAGCGGAACACGATCGTCAGCAGCACGAGGGACAGGCCGATCACGAAGATGCCGAACGGCAGCAGTGCGGCCCCGAGCTGGTCGGAGATGTCGATGGCGACGGCGGTGAACCCGGTCACCTTCACGTCGATGCCGAACTTCTTGAGCCACTCGTCATGGTGCGAGCGCAGCTCGCGCACGAGGTCGGCGGTGGCCGGAGCGTCGGGCGCGGTCGTGGGGATCACCTGGACGATGCCGGTGTCGGCCGTCTGGTTCGGGGTCGCCAGAGCGATCTCCGCGACGCCGGGGAGCGTGCCCACCGCGTCCCCCAGGTCCTTCATGAGACCGACCGGATCCGTCGACGTCACGATGGTGCCGGTGAGGATGAGCGGGCCGTTGAAGCCGGGGCCGAAGTGCTCGGCGGTGAGGTCGTAGTTCTCGCGGGCCTCGGATCCCTTCGGCTGCACGCCGGAGTTCGGCAGGGCGAGTGCGAGGCTGGCGGCGGGCACGGCGACGACGCCGAGCCCCAGGACGATCGCGAGCGCGACCAGCACCGGGTGCTTCGTGACACCGCCCACCCAGCGCTCGGAGAACCGACGACGCGGCGCCGCCTCGCTCTCGCCCTTCCGGGGGCGGCGCTGCTTCGCGGGGCGGCCGGCCACGCGCCCCTTGAGGAAGCCCAGGATCGCGGGCGTCAGCGTCACGGCGATGAGGACGGCGATCATCACCGCGACCGCCGCGGCGATGCCCATCGTGGTGAGGAACGGGATCCCGGCGAACCCGAGACCGATGAGCGCGATCAGCACGGTGATGCCGGCGAAGACCACCGCGGATCCGGCGGTGCCGGTCGCGCGCGCCGCGGACTCCTCGGGATCCACTCCTGCGCGCACCTGGTCCTGGTGTCTCGCCATGATGAACAGCGCATAGTCGATGCCCACGGCGAGCCCGAGCATGAGGGCGAGCAGCGGCGTGGTCGAGGAGACCGGCGCGAAGGCCGTGGCGGCGAAGATCGCCGCCATCGAGACGCCGACGCCGAGGACCGCAGTGAGCAGAGGCATGCCGGCGACGACGAACGAGCGGAAAGCGACGATCAGCACGAGCAGAGCGACGACGAGCCCGACCCCCTCGGTGATCGAGATCGCGGGGATCGACATCGAGAACAGGTCGCCGCCGATCACGGCGCGCGCGCCCTGCGGCAGATCCTTCTGGAGGTCGCTCACCGCGGTGCGCAGCGTGTCCTTGGTGGCGGCGGAGACGTCGGAGGCCTGACCCTTGAACTGCAGCCGGACGATCGCGGCGGAGCGGTCGTCCGACACCATGCCCGTCACGTGCTCGTCGTAGGGGCTGGTCGCGGCGAGCACGCCGTGCACGTCGGCGAGATCCTTCACCGTGCTCTCGATCGGATCCTTGTAGTCCGCGCTCGTGACGTGATCGCCGGGGGCGGCGACGACGATGAACTGCGCGCTCGTGCCGCTCACCTGGGGGAACGTGCGCTCGAGCTGCTCGAGCCCCGCCTGCGACTCGGTGCCGGGGATCTTGAACGCGTTGTCCGTGCCCTTGCCGAGGGCGAGCGCCGCGCCGCCGGCGATGCCGAGTACCAGCAGCCAGGCCACGAGCACGCGCCAGGGGTGCCGGAAAGACCAGCGGCCGAGCGAGGAGAGCAGTGTCGACACGGGATCCTCCGGGATCTGCATGGGATGAGTTCGATACACTCGTGTATTCGATACGTCAATGTATCGTAGAACGAAGGGCGCGGGATAATCTGTGCGCGGGATGTGAATCGCGCAGAGGCGCGCGACGACGGAGGTGCGGATGACCGGCAGTGCGACCAGGAGCCGGGAGAACACGCGGGCGAGGCTGCTCGAGGCGGCGGCGCTGGTGTTCGCCGAAGAGGGGCTGGACGGCGCGACCGTCGAGGCCGTGTGCGAGCGCGCCGGCTTCACTCGAGGCGCGTTCTACTCGAACTTCGAGTCCAAGGACGAGCTGTTCCTGGAGCTCGCCGGCACGGTGTCCGCGGAGCGGCTGACGGCCGTGCGCGCGCGGATCGCCGAGTTGAATGAGGCCGGGGCACTCGCGCAGGACTGCGACGCGACCACGCTCGTGCAGCAGGTCATGGACACCGGCAATGACGACCGCCTCGGCGTCATGCTGCTCAGCGAGATCCGGCTGCGGGCGCTGCGCGACCACGCCTGGGGTCGGGCCTTCCTCAAGCAGGAGCAGGAGATGGTCGCAGGCATCGCCCGCATCATCGACGACGTCGTCTCCGGCGGCACCATGTCGTTGCGCGTCGAGCCGGAGATCGCCGCGCGCATGCTGCTCATCCTCTGGGAGGGCATGACGGTGCGCGGCGCGATGGCCGGCCAGGACGAGGCGCAGCTTCGTCGCACCGGCAGCACCGAACTCGGCCGGCTGGTGTCACTGCTGCTGGGCTGAGGGCTCGTCTTGCGCTCACTGGTCGCGTATTGCGGTCTTCCGCCAGGCGGAAGTCGCAATCCGCGATCAGCGAGCGGATCCGGAGCCTGCCTATCGGGCAGTCAGCAGCCCGTGGCAGCGCGTCACGCGATCCAGCCACCACTCCCGGCGCTCGGCCGTCGCCTCCAGGCGAGCGAGGGCGGCAGGATCCGGCGTGACCCGGGCGGCGGACACGACCCCGCCCCGCGGGCGGGCATCGGCCACGTCGTCGGCGAACAGCGACGCGGTGCCGAGGCCGCAGTCGTGGTCGAGGGCGGGCAGGGCCGCGGCCAGGGCGGCGCCGAGCGACAGGCCGACCGCGGTGTCCAACGCGCTCGAGACGACCACCGGCAGGCCGGCCTCGGCGACGATCCGCAGCGCGCGCTCGATGCCGCCCAGCGGCTGAGCCTTGATGACGAGCAGATCCGCCGCACCTGCACGGGCGACGGCCAGCGGGTCCTCCGCCTTGCGCACGCTCTCGTCCGCCGCGATCGGGATGTCGAGGTAGCGGATCCGCTCGCGCAACTCGGCGAGCTCCTCGACGGTCGCGCAGGGCTGCTCGGCGTACTCCAGGTCGAACGGGGCAAGGGCATGGATCGCGCGTTCGGCCTCGTCGACGTTCCAGCCGGCGTTCGCGTCGATCCGGATCCGGCCCTCCGTCCCCATCTCCGCGCGCACGGCACGTACCCGGGCGACGTCGTCGGCAAGGCTCTGCCCGGCCTCCGCGACCTTGACCTTCGCGGTGCGGCATCCGTCGAAGAGCGCGAGCACCTCGGGCACCCGGTCCGCCGGCACCGCCGGGATCGTCGCGTTCACACGGATCTCGGCGCGCACCGCGGGCGGGCGCGGGTGCCAGGCGTCCGCGATCGCTGCGGCCAGCCAGGTGGACGCCTCGGCATCGCCGTACTCGGTGAAGGGCGAGAACTCGGCCCAGCCCTCCGGGCCCTCGAACAGCAGCGCCTCGCGGACGTCCACCCCCCGGAATCGCGTGCGCAGCGGGAGCGCGACCACCCGCGCGGTATCGAGGATCTCGGTGAGCGCGGGGAGGTCGGTCATGCCCCCATCATGCACCCGCGGATGTCGTCAGCCGATCCGCTTCTGCAGCTCCGCGAGTCGCCCCGATGGGCGGAATCCGAGGGCGATGTTGACGGCCAGCATGTGCTCGTTCGACTCGGCGTTGTAGGTCACCACCCGCGGCGTCCGCGGCAGCTCCCGCTGCAGTCTGCGCAGGTTCTCCAGCTTCACCCGCATACCGAGCCTGTGCCCGCGGTCCTCCCGGCGCACGAGCGTGCCCCACTGGTATGCGGCGCTGTCGTCTCCGGAGACCACGAGCTGCGAGTATGCGGCGACCCGGCCGTCCGGAGCGACCGCGACGACGCAGAACGAGGTGCGGCCCTGTGCGGCGATGAGATCCTCACTTTCACGGATCTCCGCCACGCTGGGGGTCGCAGCCTCGATGTCGAGGTCGCCCATGGGCGCCTCGGTGTCGAGTGAGCTGGAGAGCTCGGCCCACGCCGCGACGAGGTCCTCGGGAACGGGCCCGGTCCAGCTGCGCAGCACGTAGCCGTCGCCATGGACGCCCGCGGCGAGATGGTCGAGCAGCTCTTCTGCCACGGGCAGGTCGAGCACGCTCTCTCGATCGCCGAGAGCGAGTGCGTAGCCGTGCCTGCGGCCGAACTCGACGCCCGGATGCCCCGTTCCGTCGGCGGGCGCGGAGGCGGCCCAGCTCGTCTCGGAGAGGAACGTCCGCCGGGAGCGCGCGATCGCGCGTGCCTCGATCTCCTCGAGAAGCGCGGATCCGATACCGGTCCTCCGCGCCTCCGGCACGACGTACACCGAGACGTCGGCGAGATGGGTGTTGTCCTTGAGCGGCAACCCGAGTCCGGCTGCGCCCACGGGACGGTGTTCGAGCCTGGCGAGGAACACCTGCCGTTCGAACACGGCGGAGGCCTGTTGCAGCTCCTGGCGGGTCTCCTCGAGCGACCACAGCACGGCGTCGTCACCGCGGTCGGCGCGCAGTGCGGCGGCGTAGACCTCCCACCAGGCGTCCACCGCCGCGACGTCGAAGGGGTCGACGGGCCGGATCTCGATCGTCATGCCTCCACGCTACGGGAGTGCGATAGGCAAGAATGTGTGGTTGACAATAGTGTGCGACGCACAATATCGTGATGGGCGTGAGTGAAGACGAGTTCGACGGACACCTGCAGGAGCTGCGGCGCGGCACGGTCGTGCTCGCGAGCCTGCGGCTGCTGCGCGAGCCCGGGTACGGCTACGGCCTGCTCGAGCAGCTGAGTGCCGCCGGCTTCCCCACCGACTCCAACACCCTCTATCCGCTGCTGCGACGACTCGAGAAGCAGGGCTATCTCGCGAGCGAGTGGAACACCGAGGAAGCGCGACCGCGCAAGTTCTACCGCACCTCCGACGCCGGCCTCCGTCTGGCCGACACCCTCGCCCGCGACGTGCAGGCCATCGCCGCGGCCGCGAAGAATCTTCCCTGACCCCCTGGAGAACATCATGGACACCCAGACGACTCTCGCCGAGCGGTACGTGACCGCGGTGGCGCGCTCCGTTCCCGTCGCCGATCGCGCGGAGGTCTCCGCCGAGCTGCGCGCGTCGATCGCGGATGAGCTCGACGGCCGTCTGGCTGCCGGCGAGGAAGCGGGGCCGGCGGAGTACGCAGTGATCGCGGAGCTCGGCGACCCGATCGCCTACGCGGCCTCGCTCTCCGGGAGGCCGCTCGTGCTGATCGGGCCGCGGTATTACGCTGCCTGGCTGCGACTGCTGCGCCTGCTTCTGATCATCGTCATCCCGGCCGCCGCGCTCATCGCGGGCCTGATCCGAGCGATCGGGGGAGGTGACGTGGGCGCCGTGATCGGAGCCATGATTCCGGCGATCATCACGTCCGGCGTGCACGTCGCGTTCTGGACGACTCTCGTCTTCGCCGCCTTGGAGCGGGTGGGATCGACGGGCGACACCGTGCTGGACTGGAGCCCCGACAAGCTGCCGCGCACGGTGATCCCCGCGGCGCGCCTCTCGGATCTGATCGGTATGGCGGTCATGACCGTGATCCTCATCGGATCCGTCATCTGGGACCGCACCATCGGCTGGGGCGACGATCACGTGCATGTGCTGTCGCCCGCGCTGTGGCCTTGGGCGATGACCGCGTGGTTCGCGCTGCTGGCGGTCGGGCTGATCGTCGAGGCGATCGTCGCCGTGCGAGGACGCTGGAGCGCGCCGCTCGCGGCTGTGAGCATCACGGCGAGCCTGGTCGCGATGATCGGCGCGATCATGCTGATCTGGCGGCGCGCGGTGATCGCCCCCGACCTGATGGCTCGGATGCAGGACGCGAGCACCCCGACCGCGGACGTCGTGCAGATCGTGAACATCTCGCTCACGGCCGTGCTCGGCGGGATCCTGATCGGCCTGCTGTTCGACGCCTACCGCAAGCTGGGCCTCACCCGGGAGGTCTGAGCGGGTCCGCGGTGGACGGCACCCGGAATAGGCTGGATCCGTGACTGACAAGCTCGTCTCCGACCTGTTCGATCCGGCTGAGTGGACCCTCGCTCCTGGCGCGGGGGAGTACACCGACATCACGGCCCACGTCTCGAACGACGGGCGGATCGCCCGCATCGCCTTCGACCGGCCCGAAGTGCGCAACGCCTTCCGCCCGCACACCGTCGACGAGCTGTACCGGGCGCTCGACGAGGCCCGACAGGATCCGCGCATCGGTGTCGTGCTGCTCACCGGCAACGGACCCAGCCCGAAGGACGGCGGCTGGGCGTTCTGCTCGGGAGGCGATCAGCGCATCCGCGGTCGCGACGGCTACAAGTACTCCGAGGACGAGGCGGCGGTGCCGGCCGAGGCGCAGGCGCGCGCGGGTCGCCTGCACATCCTCGAGGTGCAGCGGCTGATCCGGTTCATGCCGAAGGTCGTCATCGCGGTCGTGCCCGGCTGGGCGGCCGGCGGCGGGCACTCGCTGCACGTGGTCTGCGACCTCACGATCGCGAGCGCGGAGCACGGTCGGTTCAAGCAGACCGATGCGGATGTCGGATCCTTCGATGCCGGATACGGATCCGCGTACATGGCACGCCAGACCGGGCAGAAGTTCGCCCGCGAGGTGTTCTTCCTCGCCGAGGAGTACTCCGCCGAGCGCGCGATGCAGGCGGGCGCCGTGAACCGCGTCGTGCCGCACGCCGAGCTCGAACGCGAGGCGATCGCGATGGCGCGCACGATCCTGACCAAGTCGCCCACCGCGATCCGCATGCTGAAGTTCGCCTTCAACGCCGTGGACGACGGGCTGGTCGGGCAGCAGGTCTTCGCGGGCGAGGCGACCCGCCTGGCCTACGGCACGGACGAGGCGGTCGAAGGCCGCGACTCGTTCCTCCAGAAGCGCGAGCCCGACTGGTCCCCCTACCCCTGGCACTTCTGAGCATGACGTCGAATCCGGGTGGGACGGGCGGCCTCCGGTGAGGCTGCGGGCCGTCGACGGGGCGGATCCGGTCGCGGTCGGGGCCGGGCTGGTGACGGCGCTCGACGGGGGCGCGCCCCTGGCGCTCGGATTCGCGCGGGGCCCCGAGGACGAGGTCGCCGAGGGCACCGCGGTCGTCATCGCGACTTCCGGGTCCACAGGCGTGCCGAAGAAGGTCGTGCTGTCCGCCGCCGCCCTGCGTGCGAGCGCGGAGGCGACCGCGCTCCGCATCGGATCCGGCCGCTGGCTGCTCGCGCTGTCCGCCGGCTATGTCGCGGGGCTCCAGGTGCTCGTGCGGGCGCACCTCGCGCGCACGACGCCTGTGCTCCTGGACGGACGGTTCACGCCGGCCTCGTTCGTCTCGGCGACGCGCGAGCTCGGTGCAGGGCCGCGATACACGTCGCTCGTGCCGGCGCAGCTGGCGACGCTGCTCGATGCCGCCGATGACCGCGACGTGCGGGCCGCGCTGGCCTCGTATGAGGCCGTGCTCGTGGGCGGCCAGGCGCTCCCGCCCGCCCAGCGCGACCGCGCCCGGGACCTCGGCGCCCGCCTCGTGCGCACCTACGGGTCCAGCGAGACCGCCGGTGGCTGCGTGTACGACGGTGTGCCGCTGGACGGTGTGCGCGCCGCTGTCGTCGACGGCGAGGTCCGTCTCGCCGGATCGACGCTCGCCGACGGCTACCTCGGCGATCCCGAGCTGACCGCGCGCACGTTCGCGGTCGATGGAGGGGGTGTGCGGTGGTACCGCACGGGCGACGCCGGAACCGTCGCCGACGGCACGGTCGCCGTGACCGGGCGCATCGACAACGTCATCGTGTCGGGCGGTATCAATATCTCCCTGGACCGGGTCGAGCGTTCGGTGCGCACGGTCCCGGGCCTCGAGGGCGCGGTCGTCGTTGCGGTCGATCACGACCGCTGGGGTCAGGCTTCGGTGATCGTCGCCGCCGGACCGGACGGCGCCGCCGCTTCGCTGTTCGCCGCTGCGCGGGACAGCGTCGCGGCCGACGTGGGGATGCCCGCGCGCCCGGACCGGATCCTGCTCCTCGCCGAACTCCCGATGCTCGCCTCGGGCAAGCCCGACCGCCGCGCGATCGCCGCGCTCGTCGGGGGACACGGCGCGACGGATACATCTCCCGGCGGATGACCGCGTCGGATCCGGTCGCGTACCGTGAAGGGGTGTTCCGCACCATCCCGCGCTTCTGGCTCGTCTTCGACATCGTGGGCAGCGCCATCGGCCTGCTGCTCACGCTGCCGCTGACCTACACGCTCTCGGCCGGCACCATGAGTCGGTGGATCCCCGACGGGCCGGTCTCCATCGCGCTGGTGCTGCTGGTCGCGGTGATCCTCTGGGGCGCGGCCGCGATCAGCCGGCTCTCACCCGTGCTCGCCCTGATCGTGGCGTGGATCGGGGCCCTGCTGCAGATGGCGTGCGGCTTCTCCCCGGGGGCCTATGACCTTGCGATCCTCGCCGCGGTCTTCGCGACCTCGGCGTGGGGGTCGATGCGCCTGCTCTGGATCGGCGGCGCCTCGGCCCTGGGGGGCGGGCTCCTCGCGGGCGGTTACATGTCGCTGATCAACGAGGAGGCGCTCCTCCAGGACACCGAGACAGGCCTGCGCATCGCGCTCGTCGCCGTGCTCCTGGGCACCGTGTCGGTGCTCACCCTGGTGATGGCATGGGGGGCCGGTCTGCTGTGGCGGGTCGTGCTGAACGGACGTCGCACGCGCGACGCGCAGGTGCGCGCCGAGGCCGTCGCCGTCGCGGAGCAGGAGCGGGTGCGGATCGCCCGCGACATGCACGACGTGGTCGCGCACTCCCTCGCGGTGGTGATCGCCCAGTCGGATGGCGCGCGCTACGCCGCGGCCGCGGATCCGGCGCAGGCGACCGCGGCCCTCACCACGATCGGGCAGACGGCGCGGGTGGCCCTCTCCGATGTGCGGCTGCTGCTCGCGCAGCTGCGGCACAGCGAGGGGCAGGGGCCCCAGCCCACACTGGCCGACCTCGAGACGCTGTACACGCAGGTGCGCGCAGCGGGGATCGAACCGCGCGTCACGGTCGACCCGATGCCGCCGGGGGAGCCGCCGGCCGGCATCCAGCTGGCGGTGTACCGCATCCTGCAGGAGGCGCTGACCAACGCGATCCGGCACGGCACCGGGGATGTCGACATCTGGCTCGGCTGGCATCCGGACGGCGTGCAGATCACGGTCCGCAACGGTGTGCCGTCCGTTCCGCGGCAGGTGCACACCGAGCGCGGACACGGCCTGATCGGCATGCGTGAGCGCGCCCAGCTGGTCGGCGGGACGCTCAGCGCCGAGCTCGAGGCGGAGGGCTTCGTCGTGCGTGCCGCGCTCCCGATCGGGCCGACCGCACCATAGGTTCCGGTCCCGGTCCCGCGCCGGACGATGACAGACTCTCTGGAGGCGCGGATCCGATCGCGCGAGAACGAGGAGGCAGGATGATCCGGGTCGTGCTGGTCGACGATCAGGCGCTGTTCCGTGCCGGAATACGCATGCTCGTCGCGTCCCAGCCCGATCTCGAGGTCGCCGGTGAGGCGGGCGACGGGCAGGAGGCCATCGAGGTCGTGCGGGCGACACGCCCCGACGTCGTGATGATGGACATCCGGATGCCGGTCATGGACGGGCTGACCGCCACGGCGCACATCCTGGAGGAGGCGGATCCGCCCCGCATCGTGATGCTCACGACCTTCGACCTCGACGAGGCGGCGGCGCGCGCGATCCGTCAGGGGGCGAGCGGCTTCCTGCTGAAGGACGCGGATCCGGAGTTCCTGCTCGCGGCGATCCGCACGGTGCACGCGGGATCCAGCGTGATCGCGGCCTCCGCCACCCGCGAGCTCTTCGCGCACTTCGCGGCGCCCGCGCAGACGCCGGTGCCGGCGAGCTACGACGACCTCACCGAGCGCGAGAAGGAGATCTTCGCGCTCGCGGCGCGCGGCCTGTCCAACGCCGAGATCGCCGCCCGCGAGTTCCTCTCCGAGGCCACCGTGAAGACGCACATCAGCCGCATCCTCGCCAAGCTCGCTCTGCGCGATCGGGTGCAGCTCGTGGTGTTCGCGTTCGAGCACGGCTTGAACTGACGCGGCGCCTCGGGGCGTCTCCGAGGGGGCGCGGGTTACTCGTCGGGGTGCAGGAGCTCCAGGAGGGCGCGGGCAGCGCGGGTGGGGGTCGCCCGCCACACCATACCCAGGCGCGAGCGCACGTCCGGCGCGTCGATCGGGATCGCGCGGATGCCCTCCCACCGGCGGCAGGTCGCCGCGCTGACGACCCCGACGCCGAGCCCGCGCACCGCGAGCTTCTCGACCGCGGAGGGCGTGGACACCTCCCAATGCGGTGCTGCCGCGCCGGGGCGCCCGGAGAGCAGCGCATCGAGCGCGGCCCGGTCGCCGGTGCCCTCCGGGAGCGCGATGAGGTCCATGCCGACCAGCTCATCCGGGCGGATGCGGCGTCGTGCCGCCCAGGGGTGGGACGACGCGACGACCGCGACCATCGGGTCGTCGAAGACCACCGCGGATCCGAGACCGTCCGGCGCATGCTCGGCCCAGGCCACGAGCGCGAGGTTGACCTCGCCGCGACGGACGGCGTCGATCAGCCGCGCGGATGTGTCCTCGCGCAGCCGCAGTTCGAGTCCCGGATGTGCGGCGCTGATCTCGGCGAGGGCGTCGTAGAACCGCGGCCAGGTGAGTCCGAACACGGTGCCGACGCGGAGGGATCCGAGCAGCAGCCCGCGCAGATCCGCCGCCGTGGCGCCGATCTCCCCGATCGCCTCGACGGCGGCGCGGATCGCGGGCATCAGCCGTTCGCCCTCCTGGGTGAGGGCGACCCGGCGCGAAGTGCGGTCGAACAGGGCGACGCCGAGCTCGCGCTCGAGCTTCTGCACCTGGGTGCTCACTCCGGACTGACTCACGCGCACACGTTCGGCGGCCGCCGTGAAGGACCCCGTCTCGACGACGGCGAGGACGTAGCGCAGTTGGTGAAGTTCCATCTCTCAGACAGATGATAGCGATAGGGATCAGCTGTTGGACGGATGAATCCGGATCGTCGATTCTGAAGAGGACGAAAGGAACACCATGACCATCACGGAAACCCCGACCCAGACCGAGCCGACTGTCCCGATCCCCGTCCGACTCGACATCGACACGGTCGCCCCGCGCTTCTCCCGGGCACTCGCCGGGCTGGACGCGGCGATGGTCCGCGAGCTCGACGCTGCGGGGATCGACGCCCGCCTGCGCGAGCTGGTCCGGTTGCGCGCCTCGCAGATCAACGGCTGCAGCTACTGCGTCGACCTGCACGCGGGCGATGCCGCCAAGGCCGGCGACACCGCCGCCCGCATCGCGGCCGTCGCCGTGTGGCAGGAGTCGCCCTTCTTCACCGCGCGGGAGCGCGCCGCGTTCGCGCTCACCGAGAGCATCACCCGCGTCTCCGAGACCCACGTGCCGGACGCGGACTGGGCGGCCGCGGCGACGCGCTTCTCGCCGGAGGAGCTCGGTGCGCTCGTCTCGCTCATCGTGGTGATCAACGCCTGGAACGCGGTCGGCGTCTCCACGCACGCCTGGACCGGATCGATGTGAGCCCCTGGCGCGATCGCATCGGCAGGTTGCCCCGGCTGTGAACCAGCCGGGGTGCCCCGGGATCGATCGCGAACCCTCGGTCAACTCTCAGCGACATAGTCTGTCTATGCATCGACTGTCTAGGTAAAGTCGCCTCATGGCAGATGAACGACTCCGAGGCAACCTCGAGATGCTGATCCTGGCGACGCTCGCTCGCGGGTCCGCCCACGGCTACGCGCTCGCCGAGGCGCTGCGCACGGCGAGCGGCGGCGAGTTCGACGTGCCGGAGGGCTCGCTGTATCCGGCGCTGCACCGGCTCGAGCGATCCGGTGCGATCGCGAGTGAATGGGTGCACGACGGCCGGCGGCGCCGGGTCTACGCGATCACGGCCGCCGGTGCAGCGCAGCTGACCCGGGAGGCCGGGGCGTGGCGGCGCTTCGCCGACGGAGTGGCCTCGACGCTCGCGGCGCCCGCGATCCGGCCGGTCGTGCAGGGGGCGTGAGATGACCGACGCGATCGATCGTTACGTGGCACAGCTCGCCGACCGGCTGGGCGCGGGTGAGGACACCTGGCGCCTGTTGGCCGAGACGGACGGACACCTGCGCGATGCGCAGGCGGCGCTGCAGGCGCAAGGGGTGGAATCCGCCGAGGCCGCGGAGGTCGCCGTGCGACGCTTCGGTGACCCGGCCGCCGTGGCCAGGACGCGCTCCCCGCGGCGGCGGATCCTGGGACTTCTCAGCGGAGGATGGCTCGTCGTCGCACTGGGGCTCGTCGTGATCGGGCTCAGCGGGTTGGTGTCGTGGGCGCTCGAGGCGATCTGGGGACCTGCGTTCCTGGCTGGTGACGTGAACGGCGTGACGTATACCGCTGCGCGGTGCGCCGACTTCCTGGGGTTCTTCCCGCAGGCGGGCAGCTGTGCGGCCGCCGCGGCGATGCATCACTCCGATGAGATCGTCTCCGAGCGGCTCGCGGCCGGAATCCTCGGCATCGTGCTGCTCGCGGTCTGGCTGCTGGTCCGGCGCCTCCGCGGGGCTGTGCCGATCGCTCGGGAGGACCGGCGCATGCTGCTGATCGCGAGCGCCGTGGCCTTCCTCGGGGTGGGGCTCGTCGGATTCGGCTCGGGTGCGCTCTCCGTCGTCCTCGACCTCGTGCGGGGCCTCGCCGTGGCCGGCGTCGGCGTGCGCCTGAGCGACGGCGCGATCGCCTTGCTGGCGGGCGTGGTCGCCCTCGTGGTCCTGGCGCGGTTCGCCCGGCGCGGGGTCTCCGCACCCATCGCGCCTGCCCCCGCCTGAGCTCCTCTCCAGCGACCGGAGGAGGCAACGGCCCTGGGCGCCAAGACGCCCAGGGCGGTCAGCGGAGAAGCTGGAGCGCGTCGGCCGCCGGACTGCCGGGGGCGGCGACGTGGGTGAGCAGGCGCTGACCGTTGCCGTCGGGCAGGTGCAGCGCTTCGTAGTGAAGGTCGACGTCGCCGACATGGGGATGGTGCAGCTTCTTCTCGCCGCTGGAGCAGAGCCTGACGTCGTGCCTCGCCCAGAGACGGGCGAAGTCCGCGCTGTGCATGGCGAGATCGCCGACGAGCTCTGCGAGCGTCCGGTCATCCGGGTATTGCGCGGCGATGTAGCGCAGCGAGGAGACGGCGAGCGCGGCCTCGTCGGCCCAGTCGCGATGGAGCTCGCGGGTATGAGGGTCGAGGAAGAGCATCCGCATCTGGTTCGGTCGCGTCGTGGGGGCTTCCGGCGCGGTGAAAGGGAGATGTCCGGCCAGCAGGGCATGCCCCAACGGGTTCCATGCCAGGATGTCGTTGCGTCGCCCCAGGAGCAAGGCGGGAACGGCGGGCATCGACACGAGCAGCGCGAGAGCGCCGGCGTTCGGGATCTCGGCGCGGGTGCCGCGTCGGCGCGGGACGGAAGTCGGCCGTGCCAGCTCGAGGAGATGCGTGTGCTCTGCGTCGTCGAGGTCCAGGGCTCGGGCGAGCGCGTCGATGATCGAGTCGCTCGCGTTCGCAGAATGGCCTTGCTCGAGCCGGGTGTAGTAGTTCACCGAGATGCCGGCGATCTGGGCGAGTTCCTCACGTCTCAGTCCCGGCACCCTGCGCGTCCCCCACATGCCGATCCCGACATCGGCCGGCGTGACGGCGTCGCGCCGGCTGCGGAGGAAGTCACCGAGTTCGCTCGCCGGGCGGGCGCGTTGGCGGGTGCTCATCGTTCCAGTGTGGCGGACGGCTCGACGTGCAGGGTGCCCCTGGCAGTGGTACCCGGCGCAGGATCTGGTTGAGAGTCGTGTCGCGTTCAAAGGTGGACGACATGACTGCTCATCCCTCGCTCACGCCCGCCGGGCCGGGCGCGCCGCACTCCGTCTTCAGCATCAGACAGCGCGTCGCGCTCCTCGTCCTGCTCACGGCGAGCTTCACACTGGCCGTGGACTTCTCGATCCTCAACGTCGCTCTGCCGCGCATCGGCGCCGAAGTGGGATTCGGCCTCGCCGACCTGCAGTGGATCTCGACCGCCTTCGCGGTGTGCGCTGCCGGGTTCACGCTGCTCTTCGGCCGCCTTGCCGACCTGTTCGGGCGGCGACGTCAGTTCCTCGCCGGGATCGCGCTCCTCGGCGCGGCCTCGCTGGTCGGCGGACTCGCGGATGAACCCTGGCTGCTCCTGGTGGCGCGCGTGGCGCAGGGTATCGCCACCGCCGCGGTGACGCCGGCGGCGCTGTCGCTGCTGACCACTTCGTTCCCGGAGGGAGCGATGCGGGAGAAGGCCCTGGGGATCAACGGCGCGCTGATGGCCGCGGGCTTCACCATGGGAGCCGTTCTCGGCGGTCTCCTCACCGATCTGATCAGCTGGCGATGGGCGTTCTTCGTCAACGTGATCGTCGCTGCGGCCGTGCTCGTGATCGGTCCGGCGGTGCTGAAGGAGACCAGGGCGCTGCAGCGTCGACGGCTCGACGCGGCGGGGGCTGTGACGGTGACGTCGGCGCTCGTCGCGGGCGTGTACGGCCTGACTCAGGCCGGCCAGCATTCCTGGGGCGACATGCGGAGCTGGGGACCACTGGGAGTCGCCGCCGTCCTGGTCGTCGCGTTCCTTCTCATCGAGCGTGCGGCACCGGAGCCGTTGGTGCCGCTGCGGGTCTTGTCGCGGCGGACGACCGGCTGGGGCAATATCGCCGGCATCCTCGCCTTCGCCACGCAGACGTCCGTGGTCTTCCTGCTGACGGTCTTCCTCCAGGAGGTGCGCGGATACACCCCGCTGCAGGCGGGGCTCACGTTCGCGGTGATGGGTGCAGGCACCGTGATCGGAGGGACGATCGCACCGCGGGTCATCGGCGGGATCGGAGGTAGACGCGCAATCGTCGCCGGCCTTGTCGTCCAGGGACTCGCCACGATCCCGCTCGCGTTCCTCAGTGAGCTCGGGGCATGGCTGGTCGTGCTCCTGACAGCAACCTTCATCGGCGGCGTCGCCAATCTCGTCGCCATCGTCGGGTTCATGGTCACCGCCACCTCGGGCCTGCCCGACGCCGAGCAGGGGTTGGCGACGGGGCTGGCGACCATGAGTCAGCAGATCGGCATCGCGCTGGGCACACCTGTCATGTCGGCGATCGTGACGGCGGCCGCCGGGGCGGCCGCGGGGATCGCGGCCGGGGGCACCACCCCGGTGCTGACAGGCGTGTCCACCGCTCTCGCGATCAATGCGGCCGTGTGCTTCGCGGGTGCGGTCCTGACGGCATTCGCGATTCCGCGATCGCCCCGGTCGCGGGTCTCCTCGCACTGATCCTGTCTGTGCTTGCTTCGCCGCGGATGCAGGCCCATCGTCGGCGGATCATCCTTGCGATGTACGGGGATGGATCCGCAGACCGACGCGAAGGGCAGGTGCGGATCCTTAGCGTCGAAGGCATGGAGATCACGACGACCGACCTGGGTCTTGCGGCCCGCGTCCAGCACCTCACCAAGACCTACGGATCCGGCGAGGGTGCGGTGCGCGCCCTCGACGATGTCAGCGTCGGCATCCGCCGCGGCCAGTTCACGGCGATCATGGGCGCCTCAGGCTCCGGCAAGTCCACGCTCATGCACATCATGGCGGGACTCGACACAGCGACCCAGGGCCGCGCCTGGATCGGCGACACCGAGATCACCGGACTCGGCGACCTCGACCTCACGATCCTGCGCCGTCGCCGCGTGGGCTTCGTCTTCCAGGCGTTCAACCTGGTTCCCACCCTCGACGCGCTCGGCAACATCCTGCTGCCGTTCGAGCTGGACGGGCGCCGCCCTTCCGCGATCGAGCGGGCGCGCATCGACTCGCTGGTCGACATCCTCGGGATCGGCCCGCGCCTGCGGCACCGCCCGCACCAGCTCTCCGGCGGTCAGCAGCAGCGAGTGGCGATCGCCCGGGCGCTGGCCACCGCGCCGGACCTCGTCTTCGCCGACGAGCCCACCGGAAACCTCGACTCCGCCTCCGGTCGCGAGGTGCTGCAGCTGCTGTCCACGGCGAGCCGCGAACAGGGCCAGTCGATCGCCATGGTCACGCATGACGCGGTCGCCGCCAGCTACGCCGACCGCGTGCTGTTCCTCGGCGACGGCCGGATCGTCGCCGACCACCCCCGTCGCAGCGCCGATGAGATCGCTGCGCTCATGCTCTCGGGCGGTGCTCCCGTCGCCCCCATGGCCGCGGCCCGTGCGGGGGTTCCGGCATGACCGCTCTCGCCCCCACTCTGCTCGAGACGCCGCTGACCCCGTCGCGGCTCGCATTCCTGCGGGAGCGGGGCACGGGCTCGAGCGTCTTCGTCTCCGCGCTCACCGCGGCGTTCGGCGTGATCCTCGTCGACACCACGTTCTACCTGGGCGCTCTGCTGCAGAACGATCCCTTCCTCGGCGACAGCAAAACGCTCGCCTACGTGGTGCAGATCCTCTCGGTGCTGCTCACCGCCGTGGCGATGTACGTCGCGGCGATCGTCACCGCCAACACGTTCGCGACGATCGTCGCCGGCCGCACCCGGCGCATCGCGCTGATGCGGCTGATCGGCGCCTCGGCGCGATCTCAGCGCTCGGAGGTCGCGAGTCAGGGGCTCGCGGTCGGCATCATCGGCGCCGTGCTGGGGCTCGCCGCGGGCGTCCTGGTGAGCTGGGGTGGCGCCGCGATCGGATCCCTCGCCTTCGCCCACCCGCCGCAGGGCTTCTCGCCGCTGCAACCGGGGGCGCTGATCCCCGCCGTCGGCGTGGCGCTGACCACGTGGTTCGCCGCCTGGGCCGGATCCAGGCGCGTGCTGACCGTCACTCCGCTGCAGGCGCTCGCGGGCTCCGCAGAGCGCTCGGTCGCGGAGACCGCGGCGAGCGGTACCAGGCACCTCGGCGCGATCACGATGTTCGTGCTCGGCGGCGTGCTGCTGGCGGGTGGGGTCGTGGTGGGGCTGTCCTCGCCGCTCGGCGTCGTGGTGGCCTTCTTCGGCGGGGTGTTCTCCTTCAGCGGGCTCGCGATCGGCTCGGTGCTGGTGATGCCGCCCGTGCTGCGGCTCGTGGGGCGCCTGTTCGGCCGCGGTGCGACCGCCCGCCTCGCCGCCGAGAACGCGCTGCGCCATCCCGAACGCTCGAGCCGGATGGCCATCGGCGTCGTGATGGGGGTCACGCTCGTCACCATGTTCGCCGTCGCGCTGGAATCGGCGAAGGCGCTCATGGTGCGCTCGAGCGCCGAGGAGCTGCCGCCCGGGTTCTTCGCGCCGTTCGACGCGTTCGGCACCGTGATGATGTTGCTGGTCGCGGTGTCGGCGGTGATCGCCGCGGTCGGGCTGGTGAACCTGCTCACCATCGGCGTCGTGCAGCGTCGGCGCGAATTGGGCCTGCTGCGTGCGATCGGACTGAGCAGCCGCCAAGTGCGCCGGATGGTGCTGCTCGAGGCCGCGCACGTGACGATCGCCGCCACGGCGACGGGTCTCGTGCTGGGCATCGTCTACGGCTGGATCGCCGCGCAGTCGCTGCTCGGATCCGTCCCCTCGATGCCCGACTTCCAGCCGGCGGGGCTCATTCCGCCGGTCGTGCCGTGGATCCCGGTGGTCGCGATCGTGGCCTGCACGGCGGTGCTCACGCTCGTGGCCTCCGCCACCCCGACCCGGCTCGCGACCCGTGTCGCCCCGGTCGAGGCGCTCGCCGCGGACTGACTCGCCGCGGACTCGATCAAGCAGGGCCGCGAGACTGCTCCGCGGCCCTGTCCCAGCCGCGCGCGAGACGGCGGATCCGCCACCCTCGCCATTGCCACGCCGCCCACAGCACAGGCAGGAGCAGAGCGGATCCGGGGCCGGCGAAGACGAGACGGTCACGCCAGAGCGCCCGGCTGTCCGGCAGGGCGGACACCGCCATCCGGTGGTCCCAGACGTCGAGGGAGGCGAGCGGACCGGTGAGCGGGATGCCGCCGTCACGCAGGATCCGCACGGTCTCACCCTTGTGCTCACGGGCCTCGTCATAGGCCCCGATCAGCTGGGTGCCCACGGTGACCAGGCCGAACAGGCGCAACCGCACCGCGCTGTGCAGCAGGGAGCCCTCGTCGGCGTGCGTGAGCGGTTCGACGACGAGCACGGGCGCATACAGCGCGGTGAGCACGGCGGGGGAGTGAAGGGCCGCCCACGCGGCGTCCGCACTCGCGGAGATCCGGAACTTCAGCTGCACGTGCCGCAGTTTCAGCCTCGTGGTCGTCATCGCGGCAGCACCGCCGCCCGGCGGTCGGCCGCCGTGATCTCACGGCGGGTCCAGACCAGCAGGAAGCGGTCGTCGTAGCGACGCGAGCAGCGCGCGCACGAGGACGCCCGAGTCGGTCGCCGGTGCCGGTACGTCACGTGCCCGGTCGGACAGCGGCCCACCCACGGCGCCAGCTCGGTCGCCGTCTCGCCGTGATGCGTGGTGCCGCCCACGTATCCCAGCGTGCGGGCGACCCGCTTCCACGCGGCTCCGTGCGCGGCGTCGTGGCCGGCGACGGCATGCGCGACCTCGTGCAGGAGCACTTGGTGGATCTCATCGTCATCGAACCGCGCCGCGAGATAGCGGGAGACGGTGATCCGCTTGTCGCGGTAGTTGCAGGCACCGGCGCGGCGCTTGGCATTGTCGAAGCCGAACGTCCAGGTCGGATCCAGATGCAGGCGGATCAGGGCCTCGCCCCAGATCCGCACTCGCTCCAACTCGGCCATGCACTCACGTTAGGCGATGCCGGGGACATTCGGCCTCGGAGCGCGCCTCGACAGAAGCGGTCAGCCGTTGACGGCGACCGGATCGCGTCGGCGCTCGACCGTGTCGACCGCGAGCAGTGCGGCCTCCAGCGTCGCATCGTCGGCACCGGCCTCGCGACGCAGGAACACCGTGCGCTTGAAGCTCTCCCTGGCCTGTTCGTAGTCGCCGGCCTCGAACGCGTTGCGACCGCGGTGCTGGTGCGCGAACGCGGCGATCGGCACCCAGCCCTGGCCCTCGGCCTCGGCGACGCAGGTCGCGAGCTCGTGATCGGCGGCGCCGTGCGCCCCCCGGTACTGCAGGACGGTGGCGTGCAGCACGCGAGCACGCAGGAGGTCCTTGCGGGTGCCGGCCATGCGGGCCAGGCGCACGGCCTCGTCGGCCAGTACGAGCGCGTCGTCCAGGCGACCGAGCACCTTCAGCAGCCACACCCGCTCGAGCATCGACGGCAGGCTGCGCAGGTCGGAGATCTCGACCAGTCGCGCCTCGCACTCGGCCGGATCCACCAGCTCGCGCAGAGAATCCGGGTCGTATCCCTTGATGTAGCCCACGCGCCCGTCCTCCTGCACTGCCTCGCCGTGTCCTCCAGTCTGCCTGCGTCTGCGGCGCATCCGCGAAGGCCCCAGGGCGTGCCGTCAGAAACCGGTGCGCAGGAACAGGCTCAGCGCAGGAAGAGGCCGGCATCCGGCCGGGGCGAGGCCACCGCGGTGGCGTCGGTGATGATCGCCGCATCCTTGGCGAACGCCGTCACCTCGGCGCCGTGCGCCAGCTTGGCCGGATGCGGGCCGGCCGCGAGGATGCGGGGCAGCGCGTCGGCCGGGAGCGGCGCGTTCGACGCTGCGAGCACGAGGTTGCCGAATCGGCGGCCCTTCAGGATCTGAGCATCGGCGAGGATCGCGACCTCCGGCAGCACCGCGCGGATCGTCGCCACCTGACGGCGCGCGAACGCCAGGCCAGGGCCGTCGGCGACGTTCACGAGCAGCACGCCGCCGGGCGCCAGCAGCTGGGTGAGCTCGGTGTAGAACTCCACGCTGGTCAGGTGTGCCGGAGTCTGCGCGCCCGAGTAGACGTCGGCGACCACCAGGTCGACCGCACCGCTCAGCGCCGGGGGAAGGCGGCGCACGCCTTCGCGGGCGTCGCCGATGCGGATCCGGATCGCGGCTCCCCGCGGCAGCGGAAGGTGCTCCCGCACCAGCTCGACCAGCGGCGCCTCCAGCTCGATCACCTGCTGCCGGGAGCCAGGGCGACGGGCGGCGATGTATCGCGGGATCGTCAGAGCGCCGGCTCCGAGGTGCACGGCTGTGATCGGCGCGCCGGGGGAGGCGAGCTGGTCGATCAGCGCGCCCATCCGCACGATGTACTCGAAGTGCAGATGGGTCGGATCCGCGAGGTCCACGTGCGACTGCGGCGTCTCGTCGATGAGCAGTTCGAATCCTCCGCCGAACTCCGAAGGGATGACGCGCGCGATCCCGCCGGATCCCAGACGTGCGGCCGGATGGTCGGTGTCCTTCGCCCGCGCTCTGCCCATGACACGAGCGTAGGGCGATCCGCGGCGACCTGCGCGCGTGTGCCGATCGTCGCCTCCGAGCAGTCGCGTGACAGGCCACCGCATGCTTGCACCAGGTTTGTTAGTAGTGGATGCTTAATGCGGCGCGCCGGCGCCGGATTCGACGAGGAGACTTCATGACGCCCGACCGCAGCGCCGCCCACGCCGACGATCTCTCCCGCCTCGCCAACGGCGTGCTGTGGCCCGGCTTCTTCGGCACCGATCTGCCGGACTGGCTCGCCGCGGAGCTGCGGGGCGGTCTCGCCGGTGTCGTCTACTTCGCGCAGAACCTCTCGCCGCACCTGGACCGCTTGAGTGCGGCGATCCACGAGGCCAACCCTCGTGCGCTCATCGGAGTCGACGAGGAGGGCGGCAGTGTCAGCCGCCTCCAGGGCCTCACCGGATCGACCGTCCCGGGCGCCGCGCAACTCGGGGCTCTCGACGACCTCGCCGCCACGCGCGCGACCGGAGCGGAACTCGCCCGCCGCGTCCGCGAGGCGGGCACGGACGTGCTCATCGGCCCGGTCGCCGACGTCAACACCGATCCGCGCAACCCCGTCATCGGGGTGCGCGCGTTCGGAGCGCAGACCGCGCTGGTGTCCCGGCACGTCACGGCCGAGATCGAGGGCATCCAGGGATCCGGTGTCGCGGCGTGCGTCAAGCACTTCCCCGGCCACGGCGACACCGCGGTCGACTCGCACCACGGTCTGCCGCGGATCACGCTGGATCCGGCCGAGTTCGATCGGGTGCACGTCGAGCCGTTCCGTGCCGCGATCGCGGCCGGCGCGCTGTCCGTGATGACGGCGCACATCGTCGTCCTGGCCTGGGGGGAAGCGCCGGCCACGCTCAACCCCCGTGTGCTCGGGATGCTCCGCGCCGAGGGGTTCGACGGGGTGATCGTGACCGATGCCCTCGACATGGCGGCGATCCGGGAGTCGGTCGGCATCGGCGGGGGAGCGGTCGCCGCGCTCGCCGCGGGGTCCGATCTGCTCTGCATCGGCAACCCGACCAACCCGGGGGACGCTGCGGCGGTGGATCAGGACCAGCGCGACTTCCACGCCGCGAAGGACGCGATCGTCGAGGCGCTCGCCGACGGCACGCTGAGCGTGCAGCGCGTCGCCGAGGCGGGAGCGCGGGTCTCGCGCATGGCCGACCTGCTCGCCGCGGAGCGGGCCGGTGCGGACCCGGTCCCGCCGGCCGATCTGAGCGACATCGTGCGCCGTTCGCTCACGGTGCGCGGCGACCTCGGCGCCCCGACGGGCGGACTCGCGGTGCTGGATGCGCGTCGCCGCGCGACCCTCGCCGTCGACAGCGCCGCGCCGTACGTCGTCGAGGCGCTGGCCGGCGGCGGCTGGTCACGTCGGATCGATGTCGAGCGTGCCGGGGGCGCGGACATCGCGGGAGCCGTCGACGAGGCCCGTTCCGCGGCCTCCGCGAACGGATCCCGGATCGCCGTCCTGGTCGATCGGATCGATACCGACGAGGCGCAGCGCAGTTTCGTCGCGGCGGTCGCGGGTGCTGCTCCCGGTGCGGTCGTCGTGAACGTCGGCCTGCCCGGCGCCGACGTCGCACTGCCTGTCGTGGACGTGCGCGCCGGCAGCAGGATCGGCGCCGAGCTCGCCCGAGAGCTGCTCGTCCGCGCCTGACGCCCGCGGTTATACCCCCCTCGGGGCAGAACGTCAAGAATCGCGCTTGCCATGTCGCGATTTCGGAACTATAGTTGACCTTTGCGCCTCGCTCCTCCCTGCCCTCATATGGTGGTCGGCAGAACTCCGTACGTCCTCGCTCCTCGACAGAGCGCCTTCGGCGTGCGGCCGTGTGACGCGGCGCACTCCACCTGACGACGAGGAATCGAGACGCCCTTCGGGGCTCACGGAGGTTATTCCCTTGGCTGCTGCTCGCAACGCATCCACCCCCACCACCAACAAGAACGGGCGCGGCGCATCCCGCCTCTCGTTCGCAAAGATCTCCGACACGCTGACGGTCCCCGACCTGCTCGCCCTGCAGACCGAGTCCTTCGACTGGCTCGTGGGCAACGAGGCCTGGAAGAAGCGCGTCGCCGACGGCAAGAAGTCCGGCCGCAAGGATCTGGCCGAGGCCAGCGGCCTGGAGGAGATCTTCGAGGAGATCTCCCCGATCGAGGACCTGAGCGAGACCATGCAGCTCTCGTTCACGAACCCGTACCTCGAGCCCGAGAAGTACTCCATCGAGGAGTGCAAGGAGCGCGGCAAGACGTACGCCGCCCCGCTCTACGTCGAGGCCGAGTTCATGAACCACCAGACCGGTGAGATCAAGACCCAGACGGTCTTCATGGGCGACTTCCCGCTGCAGACCGCCAAGGGCACGTTCATCATCAACGGCACCGAGCGCGTCGTCGTCTCGCAGCTGGTCCGCTCCCCGGGCGTCTACTTCGACAAGACCGCCGACAAGACCAGTGACAAGGACATCGTGTCGGCCCGTGTCATCCCGTCGCGCGGCGCCTGGCTCGAGTTCGAGATCGACAAGCGCGACCAGGTCGGCGTGCGCATCGACCGCAAGCGCAAGCAGTCCGTCACCGTCTTCCTCAAGGCGCTGGGCCTGACCAGCGAGCAGATCCTCGCCGAGTTCGCCGGCTTCGCCTCGATCGAGGAGACCCTCGCGAAGGACACCATCCTCACCAAGGAGGACGCGCTCCGCGACATCTACCGCAAGCTCCGTCCGGGCGAGCAGGTCGCCGCCGAGGCTGCCCGCGCGCTGCTGGACAACTTCTACTTCAACGCGAAGCGCTACGACCTCGCCAAGGTCGGCCGTTACAAGATCAACCAGAAGCTGGGTCTCGACCTGCCGCTGGACGAGTCGGTGCTCACGGTCAAGGACATCGTCGAGACCATCAAGTACCTGGTGCGCATCCACGCCGGCGTCGAGACCTTCGAGGGCATCCGCGGTGGCAAGAAGGCGGAGATCCGTCTCGCGACCGACGACATCGACAACTTCGGCAACCGTCGCATCCGCGCCGTCGGCGAGCTCATCCAGAACCAGGTCCGCACGGGCCTCAGCCGCATGGAGCGCGTCGTCCGCGAGCGCATGACCACGCAGGACATCGAGGCGATCACCCCGCAGACCCTGATCAACGTGCGCCCCGTCGTCGCCGCGATCAAGGAGTTCTTCGGCACGTCGCAGCTGTCGCAGTTCATGGACCAGAACAACCCGCTCGCGGGTCTGACCCACAAGCGCCGCCTCTCGGCCCTCGGCCCCGGTGGCCTCAGCCGCGACCGTGCCGGCGTCGAGGTGCGCGACGTGCACCCCTCGCACTACGGCCGCATGTGCCCGATCGAGACCCCGGAAGGCCCGAACATCGGCCTGATCGGCTCGCTCGCCACGTTCGCGCGGATCAACTCGTTCGGTTTCATCGAGACCCCGTACCGCAAGGTCGAGGACGGCAAGGTCACCGAGCACATCGACTACCTGACCGCCGCCGAGGAGGTCGACTTCAACATCGCGCAGGCGAACGCCCCGCTCGATGCAGAGGGCCGCTTCACCGAGGCGCACGTGCTGGCACGCCCGAAGGGCGGATCCGGCGAGGTCGACATGTTCCTGCCCGCCGAGATCGGCTACATCGACGTCTCGCCACGCCAGATGGTGTCGGTCGCGACCTCGCTCGTGCCGTTCCTCGAGCACGACGACGCGCAGCGCGCGCTCATGGGCGCCAACATGCAGCGCCAGGCCGTGCCGCTGCTCCGTTCCGAGTCGCCGTTCGTCGGCACCGGTATGGAGGGCTACGCCGCCATCGACGCGGGTGACGTGATCACCGCCGACAAGGCCGGTGTGGTCTCCGAGGTCTCCGCCGACCGCGTCGTGGTCATGCTCGACGAGGGCGGCACGCAGGAGTACTACCTGCGCAAGTTCGACCGCTCGAACCACGGCACCTCCTACAACCAGAAGGTCGTCGTCTCCGCCGGTGAGCGGGTCGAGGTCGGCGAGGTCATCGCCGACGGCCCCGCCACGGAGAACGGCGAGCTCGCGCTCGGCAAGAACCTCCTCGTCGCGTTCATGACGTGGGAGGGTCACAACTTCGAGGACGCGATCATCCTCAGCCAGGACCTGGTGAAGGACGACACCCTCTCCTCGATCCACATCGAGGAGTACGAGGTCGACTCGCGCGACACGAAGCTGGGCAAGGAGGAGATCACCCGTGACCTCCCCAACGTCAGCCCGGAGCTCCTGAAGGACCTGGACGAGCGCGGTATCATCCGCATCGGCGCCGAGGTCCGCCCCGGCGACATCCTCGTCGGCAAGGTCACGCCGAAGGGCGAGACCGAGCTGAGCGCCGAGGAGCGCCTGCTCCGCGCGATCTTCAACGAGAAGAGCCGCGAGGTCCGCGACACCTCCCTGAAGGTGCCGCACGGCGAGCAGGGCACCGTCATCGCGGTCAAGGAGTTCAACGCCGAGGACGGCGACGACGAGCTCGGCTCCGGCGTCAACCGCCGCGTCGTGGTCTTCATCGCCCAGAAGCGCAAGATCACCGAGGGTGACAAGCTCGCCGGCCGCCACGGCAACAAGGGTGTCATCGCGAAGATCCTGCCCGTCGAGGACATGCCTTTCCTCTCCGACGGCACGCCGGTCGACGTCATCCTGAACCCGCTCGGCATCCCGGGTCGCATGAACTTCGGCCAGGTGCTGGAGACCCACCTCGGGTGGATCGCCAAGCAGGGCTGGAAGATCGAGGGCAACCCGGAGTGGGCTGCGCAGCTGCCCGAGGAGGCGTTCGACGTCGCCCCCGGCACCAAGGTCGCGACCCCGGTGTTCGATGGTGCTCACCAGGAGGAGATCGAAGGTCTGCTCGATTCGACGCTGCCGACCCGTGACGGCGTGCGCCTGATCGACTCGTCCGGCAAGACCACCCTGTTCGACGGCCGCTCCGGCGAGCCGTTCCCGGGGCAGATCTCCGTGGGCTACATGTACATCCTGAAGCTCCACCACCTCGTCGACGACAAGATCCACGCGCGTTCGACGGGCCCCTACTCGATGATCACCCAGCAGCCGCTCGGCGGTAAGGCCCAGTTCGGTGGCCAGCGCTTCGGTGAGATGGAGGTGTGGGCGCTCGAGGCCTACGGTGCCGCGTACGCGCTGCAGGAGCTCCTCACGATCAAGTCCGACGACATCCTCGGCCGCGTCAAGGTGTACGAGGCGATCGTCAAGGGCGAGAACATCCAGGAGCCGGGTATCCCGGAGTCGTTCAAGGTGCTCATGAAGGAGATGCAGTCGCTCTGCCTGAACGTCGAGGTCCTCTCGGCCGACGGCACGGCGGTCAACCTCCGCGACACCGATGACGAGGCCTTCCGCGCCGCCGAGGAGCTGGGGATCAACATCTCCAGCCGCTTCGAGTCCGCATCCATCGACGAGATCTGAGCATTCGGGGGATCCGGATCCGTTCCGGATCCCCCGAGGCCCTGACTTTTTCTTAAGAGAATTTCGACACAGGAGAACTAGTGCTCGACGCAACAACCTTCGATGAGCTTCGCATCGGCCTCGCCACCGCAGACGACATCCGCAAGTGGTCGTACGGTGAGGTCAAGAAGCCCGAGACCATCAACTACCGCACGCTGAAGCCGGAGAAGGACGGCCTCTTCGGCGAGCAGATCTTCGGCCCCTCCCGGGACTGGGAGTGCGCCTGTGGCAAGTACAAGCGCGTCCGCTTCAAGGGCATCGTCTGCGAGCGCTGCGGCGTGGAGGTCACCAAGAGCTCCGTCCGTCGTGAGCGCATGGGCCACATCGAGCTCGCCGCACCCGTCACCCACATCTGGTACTTCAAGGGCGTGCCCTCGCGCCTCGGCTACCTGCTGGACATGGCGCCGAAGGACCTCGAGAAGGTCATCTACTTCGCCGCCTACATGGTCATCTCGGTCGACGAGGACGCGCGTCACCGCGACCTGGCGACCCAGGAGAACAACATCCGCCTCGAGCTGAAGACGCTCGGCGACCGCCGCGACGCCAAGATCGCGGAGCGCCTCGCCAAGCTGGAGGAGGAGCTCGCGGCCCTCGAGGCCGAGGGTGCCAAGGCCGACGCCAAGAAGAAGGTCAAGGACGCCGCCGAGAAGGAGATGTCCCTGGTCCGCAAGGGCGCTGACGAGGCGATCGTCAAGCTCGAGCGCGTGTGGGAGGACTTCCGCACCCTCGAGGTCGGGGCCCTGCGTCCCGAGGACGACGTGTTCCACGAGCTGCAGGACCGGTTCGGCCAGTACTTCGAGGCGCACATGGGTGCCGAGGCGATCCAGCGTCGCCTCGCGGCCTTCGACCTCGCCGCAGAGTCGGAGAAGCTGCACCTGCAGATCTCCGAGGGCAAGGGCCAGCGCAAGATCCGCGCGATCAAGCGTCTCAAGGTCGTGAACTCGTTCCTGGAGACCGGCATGAGCCCGGCCGCCATGGTGCTCGACGTCGTGCCGGTGATCCCGCCGGAGCTGCGTCCGATGGTGCAACTGGACGGTGGCCGCTTCGCGACCAGCGACCTGAACGACCTGTACCGCCGCGTGATCAACCGCAACAACCGTCTTCGTCGTCTGATCGACCTCGGGGCCCCGGAGATCATCGTCAACAACGAGAAGCGGATGCTGCAGGAGGCCGTCGACGCGCTGTTCGACAACGGCCGCCGCGGTCGCCCCGTCACCGGTACCGGCAACCGCGCCCTGAAGTCCCTCAGCGACATGCTGAAGGGAAAGCAGGGTCGTTTCCGCCAGAACCTGCTCGGCAAGCGCGTGGACTACTCGGGCCGTTCGGTCATCATCGTCGGCCCGCAGCTCAAGCTGCACCAGTGCGGTCTGCCGAAGACGATGGCGATCGAGCTGTTCAAGCCGTTCGTGATCAAGCGCCTGATCGACCTGGGCCACTCCCAGAACATCAAGGCCGCCAAGCGCGCCGTCGAGCGCATGCGCCCCGAGGTCTGGGACGTGCTCGAGGAGATCATCCGCGAGCGCCCCGTGCTGCTGAACCGTGCCCCCACCCTGCACCGCCTGGGCATCCAGGCCTTCGAGCCGCAGCTCGTCGAGGGCAAGGCCATCCAGCTGCACCCGCTCGTCTGCGCGGCGTTCAACGCCGACTTCGACGGCGACCAGATGGCCGTGCACCTGCCGCTGTCCGTCGAGGCCCAGGCCGAGGCCCGCGTGCTGATGCTCGCCTCGAACAACATCCTCAAGCCGTCCGACGGCCGTCCGGTCACCCTGCCCTCGCAGGACATGATCATCGGCCTGCACCACCTGACCACGGTCAAGAACGGTGCGCTCGGCGAGGGCCGTGCATTCGGCTCCGTGGGCGAGGCGATCCTGGCGAAGGACGAGGGCACCCTCGACCTGCAGGCCAAGGTCCGCATCCGCATCCCGGGTCTGACCTTCCTCGAGGGCGAGGCCCCCGAGGGCTACGCGAGCCACGGCCTCGTGGACGCCTCGCTCGGACAGGCGATCTTCAACGACACCCTGCCCAAGGGCTACCCGTTCGTGCGCGAGGTCGCCGACAAGGGCAAGCTCTCGCAGATCGTCAACAAGCTCGCCGAGGAGTACCCGAAGGTCGAGACCGCCGCGTCTCTGGACCGCATCAAGGACGCCGGCTTCTACTGGGCCACGCGCTCGGGTGTGACCGTCGCGCTCAGTGACGTCATCACCCCGCCGAACAAGGCGGAGATCGTCGCGGGCTACGAGAAGCAGGCCGAGAAGATCCAGGCGCAGTACGACAAGGGTCTGACCACCGACGCCGAGCGTCGTCAGGAGCTCGTCGAGCTCTGGACGAAGGCGACCAACGAGGTCCAGGCCGAGATGCAGGCGAACTTCCCGGAGGACAACACCATCAACCGCATGGTGTCCTCGGGAGCGCGTGGTAACTGGCTGCAGATCCGCAACATCGCGGGTATGCGCGGTCTGGTGAACAACACCAAGGGTGAGTTCATCCCGCGTCCGATCATCTCCTCGTACCGCGAGGGCCTGTCGGTGGCGGAGTACTTCATCGCCACGCACGGTACCCGTAAGGGTCTCGCCGACACCGCTCTGCGTACGGCCGACTCGGGTTACCTGACCCGTCGTCTGGTCGACGTCTCGCAGGACGTCATCATCCGTGAGGACGACTGCGGCACGTCGAAGGGCCTCGAGCTGCCGATCGCCGCGCCGAACAGCGCCGGCGAGCTGGTGCGCGACGCGAACGTGGAGAACTCCGTGTTCGCCCGTACGCTCGCCTCCGACGTCGTGAACGCGGCCGGAGAGGTCGTCGCGACGGCCGGTGAGGACGTCGGCGACGTGCTCATCGACAAGCTCGTCGCGGCGGGCGTGGAGTCGATCAAGGTCCGCTCCGTGCTGACCTGCGACTCGGCCGTCGGCGTCTGCGCGCAGTGCTACGGTCGCTCGCTCGCCACCGGCAAGACGGTGGACATCGGCGAGGCCGTCGGCATCATCGCGGCCCAGTCGATCGGTGAGCCCGGTACCCAGCTGACGATGCGTACCTTCCACCTCGCTTCGGCCGGTGACATCACCCAGGGTCTGCCCCGTGTGCAGGAGCTCTTCGAGGCCCGTACCCCGAAGGGCGCCACCCCGATCGCCGAGGCCGACGGCCGCATCACGATCGAGGAGACGGACAAGTCGAAGAAGGTCATCCTCACGCCCGACAACGGCGACGAGGAAGTGGTCTACCCGGTGCTGAAGCGTGCGACGCTCCTCGTCGAGGACGGCCAGCACGTCTCGGTCGGCGACCCGCTGCAGGTCGGCACGCTGGACCCCAAGGAGGTCATGCGCGTCATGGGCGCCCGCGAGGTGCAGCGCTACCTCGTCAGCGGCGTGCAGGACGTGTACCGCTCCCAGGGTGTGCCGATCCACGACAAGCACATCGAGGTCATCGTGCGCCAGATGCTCCGGAAGGTCACCGTGGTCGACCACGGCGACACCGGTCTGCTGCCCGGTGAGATGCTCGACGCGCGTCGCTACCAGGACGTCAACCGTGCGACCGTGGCCGAGGGCAAGCGCCCGGCGTCCGGCCGTCCGGAGCTGATGGGTATCACGAAGGCGTCGCTCGCGACCGAGTCGTGGCTGTCGGCCGCGTCCTTCCAGGAGACGACCCGCGTGCTCACGCAGGCCGCCATGGAGGGCAAGAGCGACCCGCTGGTCGGCCTCAAGGAGAACGTCATCATCGGAAAGCTGATCCCCGCGGGGACCGGTCTGCGCCGCTACCGCGACATCACGGTGGAGGCGACCGAGGAGGCCAAGAGCGAGCGCTACCCGAACCGGATCTTCGCATCCGACGGCGCGTACGCCGAGGGCGACTTCGGTTACGTCGACTTCGACGCGTTCTCGACCGACGACATCACCCCCGGCACTTACAACTGAGAGTGACGGACTGATCGTCTGACAGAAGGGCCCTGGATCTTCGTATCCGGGGCCCTTCTGCGTGCCCGGTCACCCGGGGTCGTTGAGCGAGGACGCCGAAAGCGCCCGAGACGAAACGGGGTCAGTGGAAGATGTGCGCCACGATGCTCGACGTGTAGCCGTTCGGGGAGAGGTTGGAGTACCGCGTGTCGATGAGCACGTCATCGCGCCAGAACAGGGTGCGCCCGTCGGTGACGGGGTACTTGGGGTCCGCCCATTCCTTCTCGCAGCGGGTGCCCTTGTCCGGCGTGTAGCAGCTGAAGCCGTCGGTCTTGACGAGGCCGTTCAGCATGTCCAGGGCCTCCCCGCGGTACTTGCGCGAGATCGTGGTGGTGATGTTCGTGGTGTCGGCCTTCGGATCCGCCCAGATGCAGATCAGGCTGCCGTCGGACTGCACACCGCTCGGCCCGTACACGGGGGAGTTCAACGGGGTGTCGCCGAGCTGCGAGAGCACGTCGGCGGACAGGATCGCCTTGCAGTCGGTCGGCAGGGCGATCGGGGTCGACGTCGGGCTGGGCGTGGGTGAGGTGCTGGCGCCGGGGGAGGGGCTCTTCGCCGGGTGCGCCGGATCGGATCCGGCCGCGGTGCCGCCTGCGGACGCGGACGGGCTCGAGGCCGTGCCGGGGGCCGTCGGGGTGCACGCGGCCAGCGCGGCGACGAGGGTGAGAGCGGCGAGGGCGACCGCGGCGCTGCGTGTCTTCATGGCGTCAGGATAGGGCCAGGGCTTCGCGGGTCCGGGCGGCGCTCCGGAGTAGCCTGGGGAGACCTGCGGAGCGACTCCGCAGGGAAGGGGGCGGCATGGCCGAGCAGCGCGTGGTGATCCTGGGAGAGGCGCGGGTCGACGAGATCCGTGACCCGGGCGGGGTGCGTGAGAGCGTGACCGGCGACGCCGTGGAGCTCGCGTCGGCTCTGCGCGGCCACGGCCTCGACGTGACCGTCGTGACGCCGCTCGCGGACGACGCCGACGGAGAACGGGTTCGTACCGCGCTGCACGATCGCGGGATCCGCCTCATCTCCGTCCCCGCGCCCGAGGGGACCCTGCGCCGCTCGATCGTGCGGGACCGCGCCGGCGCCGAGGTCGAGCTGCGCCGGGGCGAGGGCGCGTTCCCCGACACCCGCCGGTCACTGGCCGCGCAGACCGAGGCCGACGTGATCGTGGATCTCCGCGATCGCGGGATCACGACGGTCGCCGAGGCTCGCGACGAGGTGCTGGCGGCCCTCGGGCTGGCCGTCGCCGCGCCGGCGTCGCTCCCGCAGGAATCGGTGCTGCGGGAGGGCGACGCGGTCGAGGAGGCGGCCGGTGCCGCACCGTCGGAGCAGGCCGAAGCGGCGGGTGGCCACGGGGCCTCCGGCGATGCGCACGCCGACGGTGCGCCCGCCGATACCTCGGCGGAGAATCCGGCGGGTGTCGAAGCTCCGGGGCGCCCGCTGCTCCTGCCGGCGCCGATCGTCGCGGGAACGTACCGTCACTCCCCCGTCCAGCTCCTGCCCGCGCCGCCCGCGGCGCACGCACCGGCGCCCGACTGGCACGGACTCGAAGCCCGGATCGCGCGCGTCGCGACCTGACCCCGCCGATGCTCCCGGGCGCCCGGTGATCGACCGCGGGTGCGGGTCGGCGGCGACCAGACGCGTCCGCGGCGCAGAGCCCGGTCCGGTCAGCCGCGCGGCCCCCAGTGCGTCGGCGGGTGGGTGCGGCGCACGAGTCCGCGCAGCTCTTCGAGGGAGGCATCGGCGCCGAACGCCCCAACCGCCCGCGCCTGCACGAGCACGTTCCCGAGGGCGGTGGCCTCCACGGGGCCGGCCAGCACTGGAAGCCTCGCGCGGTCGGCCGTCGCCTGGCAGAGCAGGCGATTGAGGGATCCGCCCCCGATGAGATCGATCGCCTCGATCGGGGTGCCGGTGAGTGCGGATGCCGTCGACACCGCATCCGCGAACGCCTGCGCGATCGATTCGACGATCATGCGCACGAACTCCGCCCGCTCGGACGGCGGCTCGGCTCCCGCCGCACGCACGACCGCCGCGATGCGCGCGGGCATGTCGCCCGGACTGCTCAGCGACGGGTCGTTCGCGTCGAACAGCGGCACCTCCGGACCCGCGGCGGCGGCGTCGAGCAGCGCGGGCAGATCGATCGGCGCGCCGTCTTCGCCCTCCCAGGCGCGTACGGTCTCGCTGAGCAGCCACAGCCCGGTCACGTTGTGCAGGAAGCGGATCCGTCCGTCCACGCCGAGCTCGTGCGTGAAGCCGGCATCGCGTGCGGCGTCTGTGAGCACCGGCTCGCTGGTCTCGAGTCCGACCAGACCCCAGGTGCCGCAGGAGATGAACGCCGTGGACGGGGAGGCGAGGGGCGCGGCAGCGACCGCCGAGGCGGTGTCGTGCGAGCCGACCGCGACGACGGGCAGATCCGCGCCGACCCTCGCAGCGATGGCGGGAAGCAGGCGTTCGATCCGTGCGCCGGGATCGATCAGCGGCGGCAGCAGGGAGGGGCGGATGCCGATCCGCTCCGCGAGCGTGAGATCCCATTCCCGGTCGCGCACACCGAGGAGCCCCGTGGTCGAGGCGTTGGTGCGCTCGGCGACGCGGGCACCGGTGAGGCGGTGCGCGAGGAGGTCGGGGATGAGCAGCAGGGTCTCCGCCTCGGGGACGCGCTCGTCGGCTGCGAGCTGGTACAGAGAGGTGAAGGGCAGGAACTGCAGGCCGTTGCGGGCGTACAGCTCGGCGAACGGCATGCGCGCGTGCACGACGTCGGCCCCGTGCGCGCCGCGCTCGTCGCGATAGTGGAACGGCTCGGCCAGCAGCGCGTCGCCCCGCAGCAGGCCGTAGTCGACGGCCCAAGTGTCGATGCCGATGCTCTCGATCGCGGGCTCCCGGCGCACCGCCTCGGCGAGGCCCTCGACGACGTGCTCCACGAGCACCTCGAAGTCCCAGTGCAGACCGTCTGTGCGCCGGACAGGCCCGTTCGGGAAGCGCGCGACCTGCTCGAGTTCGAGCACGTCCGTCCCGACGCGGCCGATCATGACGCGCCCGCTGGTGGCGCCGAGATCGACCGCGGCGAAGGCGCGGGGGCGGCACGCGGCGTTCACAGGCCCGGCCCCTGCACCGAGTGCGCGGTCATCGCAGGAACGCGGCCGCGACGCCGGAGTCGACGGGGATGTGCAGGCCGGTGGTGCGGCTGAGTTCGGGGCCGGTGAGCACGTAGACCGCGTCCGCGACGTTCTCCGGCACGACCTCGCGCTTGAGGATCGTGCGGTTCGCGTAGAACTGGCCGAGGTCCTCCTCGGCGACGCCGTAGGTGGCGGCGCGGCTCGCGCCCCACCCGGAGGCGAAGATGCCGGATCCGCGCACGACGCCGTCGGGGTTGATGCCGTTCACCCGCACGCCGTGCTCGCCGAGCTCGACCGCGAGCAGCCGCACCTGATGGGCCTGATCGGCCTTCGTGGCCGAGTAGGCGATGTTGTTGGGTCCTGCGAAGACGCTGTTCTTCGAGGAGATGTAGACGATGTCTCCGCCGAGCTTCTGATCGATCAGGATCCGTGCCGCGGCCTGCGACACGAGGAAGGATCCCTTGGCCATCACGTCGTGCTGCAGATCCCAGTCCTTCTCCGTGGTCTCCAGCAGCGGCTTGGAGAGTGAGAGCCCGGCATTGTTGACGACGAGGTCGACGCCGCCGAACGCGAGCACGGCCTCGTCGAGAGCGGCCCGCACGGCATCGGCGTCGGCGACGTTCGCCGCGACGCCGATCGCGACGTCGGTGCCGCCGAGCTCGGCAGCCGCGGCCCGGGCCTTCACCAGGTCGAGGTCGGCGACGACCACGCACGCGCCCTCGGCCGCGAGGCGGGTCGCGATCGCCTTGCCGATGCCGCTCGCTGCACCGGTCACGAACGCGATCCGGCCCTGGTGGCTCTTCGGCTTCGGCATGCGCTGCAGTTTGGCCTCCTCGAGCGCCCAGTACTCGATGCGGAACTTCTCCGCGTCCGAGATGGGGGAGTACGTCGAAAGCGCCTCGGCGCCGCGCATCACGTTGATCGCGTTGAGGTAGAACTCGCCGGCCACGCGCGCGGTCTGCTTGTTCGCGCCGTAGGAGAACATGCCCACTCCGGGGACGAGCACGATGAGCGGGTCCGCGCCCCGGATCGCGGGCGACTCGGCGGTCGCGTGCGCGTCGTAGTAGGCCTGGTAGTCCGCGCGGTACGCCGCGTGCAGCTCGTGCAGGCGCGCGACCTGCTCCTCGGCCGTGGCGGTCGCGGGCAGGTCGAGGATGAGCGGCTTGACCTTGGTGCGCAGGAAGTGGTCGGGGCAGCTGGTGCCGAGCGCGGCGAGGGCCGGCGCCTTCTCGGAGGCGAGGAAGTCGAGCACCGCCTCGGTGTCGGTGAAGTGGCCGACCATGGGCTTGTCGGTCGAGGCGATGCCGCGGACCGTCGCGGCGAGGGCAGCGGCGCGGTCGCGGCGCTCGGCGGCGGGAAGCGCCTCGAACCCGGCCCGGACGCCGCCGAACGGCTGGGCCTTGCCGTGCTCGGCGATGTGGGCCGCGGCGGTCTCGATGATCCAGAGCGAGTTCGCCTCGGTCTCCTCGGAGGTGTCGCCCCATGCGGTGATGCCGTGCCCGCCCAGGATGCAGCCGATCGCGTCGGGGTTCTCCGCCTTGATCTGTGCGATGTCCAGGCCGAGCTGGAATCCGGGGCGCCGCCACGGCACCCACGCGACCCTGCCGCCGAAGATCTCCGCGGTGAGCGCCTCCCCGTCGGCCGCGGTCGCGATCGCGATGCCGCTGTCGGGGTGCAGGTGGTCCACGTGTGCGGCGTCGATGAGCCCGTGCATCGCGGTGTCGATCGACGGGGCCGCCCCGCCCTTCCCGTGCAGGCAGTAGTCGAACGCGGCGACCATCTCGTCCTCGCGGTCCACTCCGGGGTACACGTCCTGCAGCGCACGCAGACGGTCCAGGCGGAGCACCGCCAGGCCCTGCTCGGTGAGCGTGCCCAGGTCGCCGCCCGAACCCTTCACCCACAGGAGCTCGACGGGCTGCCCCGTGACGGGATCCGTGTCGGTGCCCTTCGCGGAGGTGTTCCCGCCCGCGTAGTTCGTGTTCTTCGGGTCGGCGCCCAGGCGGTTGCTGCGCTCGATGAGTGCGGCGGCGGTGGGGGTGGTCATGTCGGTTCCTTGGTTGCGGTGATCGTGCGAGGGGTCGGGACGCAGCAGGGGAGCGCTCAGGCGCCCCAGCCGGCCTGGGCGCCGCCGACGCGTTCGGCGGCGATCTTCTCGAGATAGCCCGAGGCTCCGAAAGCCGCCATCGGGTCGGCGGGCAGGCCGCGCTCTTCGCGCCAGGCGGCGAGGGCAGGACGGACGTCCGTGTAGAACGCGTCCATGAGTACGGCGTTCGCCGCCAGCACGTCGTTCGCGCGCTGCGCGGCGGCCAGCGCCTCGCGGTCGATCAGCAGCGCGCGCGCCGTCATCTCCTGGACGTTCAGCACCGAGCGGATCTGTCCGGGGACCTTCGCCTCGATGTTGTGGCACTGGTCGAGCATGAACGCGACGTCGGGGTTGTTCAGGCCACCGCCGCGGATCACCTCGGCGAGGATGCGGAACAGCTGGAACGGATCCGCCGCCCCGACGATGAGGTCGTCGTCGGCGTAGAAGCGCGAGTTGAAGTCGAACGAGCCGAGCTTGCCGAGGCGCAGCAGCTGCATCACGATGAACTCGATGTTGGTGCCGGGGGCGTGGTGGCCGGTGTCCAGGCACACCATCGCCCGGTCGCCGAGGGCGGACACCTGCGCGTAGCTCGTCCCCCAGTCCGGGACGTCGGTGTGGTAGAACGATGGCTCGAAGAACTTGTACTCCAGGACCAGGCGCTGCTCGTCGCCGAGGCGCGCGTAGATCTGCTGCAGCGAATCCTGCAGTCGGTCCTGCCGGGAGCGCATGTCGTTCTGCCCGGGATAGTTGGATCCCTCGGCGAGCCAGATCTTCAGATCCCGGGATCCGGTCGCGTGCATCACGTCGATGCAGGCGAGGTGGTGATCGATCGCCTTCTGCCGGATCCGGTCGTCCTCGTGCGCGAGGGCGCCGAACTTGTAGTCCTCGTCCTGGAACGTGTTGGAGTTGACTGTGCCCAGGGTGACGCCGTGATCCTCCGCGTGCCGACGCAGGTCTTCGAAGGAGTCCACGAGGTCCCAGGGGATGTGCAGCGCGACGGTCGGCGCGAGCGCCGTGTGCGCGTGCACCTGGGCGGCGTCGGCGATCTTCTCGAACGGGTCGCGCGGCGTGCCCGGGGTGCCGAACACGCGGAAGCGCGTGCCGGAGTTGCCGAACGCCCAGCTGGGCAGCTCGATCGCCTGCTTCTCGAGTTCGGCGAGGATCTCTGGGGAGAGCGTGGTCATGATGCGGTGCTTTCTTCGATGCGAGTGGCGCGGAGGGGGTGCGTGCCAGGGGTGAGCTCGGTGGGTCCTTCCAAGACCCAGCCCCGGGGCAGGGCGACGTCGGCCGTGACTCCGAACGGGACCTCGACCGTGAGATCCGCGCCGGCGGCGTCGCGGCGCCAGTCCACCGCGATCCGTCCGGCCGGGGCGTCCACGTGCGCCCGGCAGTGATCGAGTACGCCGTCGAGGTCGGGGGCGATGCGTGTGCGTCGATACCCGGGCTCGATGAGCTCGATCCCCGCGACGCGTCGCATCATCCAGTCGACGACGCAGCCGAAGGCGTAGTGGTTCATCGACATCCGCTCGACCGTGCCGTCCTCGTGCACGGCCTTCCACGCCTCCCAGATGGTGGTGGCGCCATGGTCGACCTCGTACAGCCAGGAGGGTGCCGTGTCCTGCACCAGCAGTGCCCGTGCGAGGTCGGCGTGCCCCTCGTTCCACAGCACGTCGAGCAGGAACGGGACGGAGACGAAGCCGGTGTCCAGGTGCACCCCCGCCTCATGCACGAGCTCGACGAGCCGGGCGACGACGCGCGGGCGGAGCTCATCGGGTACGGCGTCGAATGCGAGGGCGAGCACGGCGATGCCCTGCATGTCCGGCCCGATCCGGCCGTCGTCGCCCACGTACTCGGCGGCGAAGGCGGCGCGCACCGCGGCGACGTGCTCCCTCGCCTGAGCGGCGGTGGCCGCATCGCCGAGCGCCTCCGCAGAAGCGGCGTAGAGATCCAGAGAGCGGATCTGGAACAGCGGACCCGTGAGTTCGGCGGTCAGCTGCGGCGCCAGCATGATGGCCGCGAACTCATCGAGGCCTTCCGCCTCGGGACGGGATCCGTCCAGAGTCGACGGCGCGAGCCAGTCGCCGAAATTCATGCGCCCGTTCCAGAGCAGCCGCTGCCGGGCCAGGCGCTCCGCGGAGAGCGTCGCAGGATCCAGGTGCGCCGGCAGCGCGGCGGCGGCGTCGGCCGTCTGGTGCTCGACCCAGGCGCGCATGGCGTCGATGTTGTCCCGCAGGAAGCGGGGATCGCCGTAGTGGCGGTACAGCTCCCACGGGGCGATCGTGATCGCGTCGCTCCAGCCGGCCGAGTCGCTGATGTCGGCCACGCCGTCGCCCAGGAGGCCCGGAGCGTCCAGCGCCGGCGGCATCGGCACGATGATCGGCACGATGCCGTCGTGAGCGGCCTGGTCGACGCGGACGTTGCGCAGCCAGCGGTCGAGGAACGAGGCCACGCCCATGAGGGTCGCCGCGGTCGGCGTGAAGATCTGCAGGTCGCCGGTCCATCCGGCGCGCTCGCGCTGCGGGCAGTCGGTCGGCACTGCCAGGAAGTTGGAGCGCTGCGACCACACGGTGTTCTCCACCAGGCGATCCAGGCGCGGGTGGGAGGACGAGAACGAGGCGGTCTGATCGAGGTCATTGGCGATGACGACGGCCGTGAAGTCCTCGGGCAGAGGCGTGCCGGGGTATCCGATCAGCTTGACGTAGCGGAACCCGTGGAAGGTGAACAGCGGCTCCCATTCCTCGCCGTCCGGGTGGCCGGCCAGCACGTACTCGTCGGCCTGGTCCTTGTTCACCCCGATGATGTTGTCGAGGAAGTTGCCCTCCGCATCGACCACCTCGGTGTGCTCGAGGCGGACGACGGAGCCGCGCTCGCCGCGGACCCGCATGCGCACCCGGCCGGCCATGACCTGGCCGAAGTCGATCACGGTCTCGCCCGTGGGGGTGGTCAGCACGCGCTGCGCCGGCAGCTCGCGCACGCGGCGGATCGGCTCGCCCACGAAGGGCACGAGAGGCACGGTGACGGGGACGAGCGCGCACGGCGTCCACGTCCCGACGAGCTCGGCACCGGCCGACGGGGCATCCCAGCCGGGCACCTCGGCGCGGGCGTCGTGGCGCTCGCCGATGAAGATGTCCGACCAGTCGATCGGGCCGCGGGAGCTGCGCACCGAGGAGTCCGGGCGGATCAGGCGCCGGGTGCCGTCGGGGAGGTCGATCTCCAGTCGCCAGGTAGCGCGAAGGATATCGCCGTACTGGGCGCTGCGCCCGAGGATGGAGATCCGCCCGGCGTACCAGCCGTCGCCCAGGATCACGCCGAGGACGTTGGCCCCTTCGCTCAGCAGCGAGGTCACATCGTGCGTCATCACGGAGATCTCATGCTGATAGCTCTCATAGCCCGGCGCCAGCAGCCCGTCCCCGACCGGGCGGCCGTTGAGCGACGGCTGGTGCACGCCCTGGCTGCTGATACGCAGACGTGCCGACACCGGCGCGGCGGGCAGATCGAACTCCTGCCGCAGATGCCGTGGCGGGTGCAGGCGCTCGCCGGGCGGCGTCACATCCTCGGCAGGGGCGAACGTCTCCGGACCGATCGCGAGCGGTCCCTCGGCGAGCACGCGCTCCTGCTCGGGCTCGGCCCACGGCGCGTCCCACTCAGCGAGGCCGATGCCGAAGCCGGCCGATGATTCGACCACGCCGCCGTCGGCGTCGCGCACGGCGAGCTGCCAGCGGTAGTCCGTGCCGGAGGCGCCGACGAAACCGTCGGGTTCGAGGGCGAACTCGTCCGATTCGATCCATCCGGAGTCGTGCACGAGCTCGCCGTCAGCGGAGGCGATGCGGATCCGGTGGGTGCGAGGCGCGGAACCCGCTTCCTCCGCACGCACCCGCCAGGTGAGCCGCGGGGTGGCGCGGCGCAGTGCGAGCGGGTTCTCGAGGTGATCTGCGCGGAGGTCGGACAGGACGAGAGGCATCGACGGGGCTCCTTTGCTCTGAATCGATTCAAAGTCTGAGGTCGACGATACGACCTCGCCAGTGCGTCGTCAAGTGACCCATAACTGCGCGGTGAACGCCCCGCAAATCAGATCCGGCGTCGGGCTTGTGAATCGATTCAAAGCTTGCTAGCGTGCAAGCACCCCGGATCCGCAGCGCCTGCCCGGCCGCCGCATTCCGCATCGCTCACGTTCAAAGGAGAACCATGACCGTCGCAGCCCCCGCCGTCCGCCGCCCGAACCCCTGGTGGGTCGGCATCGTATGCGGTATGGCGTCGTACATCGATGCCGCCACGATCGTCTCGACCGGCATCGCCCTCGTGATCTATCAGCACACGATCGGCCTCACCCCGGATCAGATCGGCATCCTGTCCGGAATGCTCACACTCTCCATCGCGATCGGCGCGATCTTCGGCGGCAGGCTCGGTGACGCGCTCGGCCGGCGCACCGTCTTCCTCGTCACGATGCTCATCGTGATCGTCGGCATCGCCCTGCTGGTGTTCGGGGCGTCGTTCCCCGCGCTGCTCGCCGGCGTGGTCCTCGCAGGCCTCGGAACCGGCGCCGATCTGCCCGTGTCGCTCTCGACCATCTCGGAGGCCGCCACGGAGAAGAACCGCGGCGCGATCATCGGGTTCTCCAACATCCTCTGGGTCGTCGGGATCCTCGGGACGATCGTGATCGCGACGTTCGCGGGCGGTCTCGGGCGTCTCGGCGGTCAGCTGCTGTTCGGTCAGGTCGGGATCGTCGCCGCACTCGTCTTCCTCGCGCGGCTCACGATCCCGGAGTCGCCGTTCTGGCTGGCGGCGCGCGATGAGCGTCGTCGTGGTGTCGTGACCGTGCGGGCCGACCGCGCCTCGGTGCGCGACCTGCTGCGCAAGCCCTATGTCGGTCCGTTCGTCGCGTTGCTGATCTTCTACGCGCTCACCAACGTCGGCGCCAACACCGGCGGCCAGTTCGGCACCTACCTGGCGGTCAATGTCGCGGGCATCCCCGTCCAGCTGAACTCCGCGATCGGCCTGGCGTCGTTCCCGATCGGTCTGCTCGCAGGCCTCTGGTTCATGCGCATCGTCGATGGCAAGCGCCGGATGACCTACTTCGTCTTCGGAGCGGTCGTGCTTCTTCTCGGGTATCTGACGCCCGCGGTCCTCGGCTTCAGCCTGCCCACGATCATCGCCATGAACCTGTTCATGGGCATCGGCGGCGCCTTCGCGTTCGAGGGCATCATGAAGGTGTGGACGCAGGAGTCGTTCCCGACCCTGCTGCGCACGACGGCGCAGGGCGCCGTCATCGCGATCGCCCGGGTCGTCGCGGCGCTGCTCGCCTTCGTCACCCCCGCCCTCATCGCCGTCAGCCCGCAGGGACTGTACGCCGTGCTGAGCGGGGTCGTGGCCATCGGTCTCGTCGTGGCCTGGTTCGCCTTCCGTCGCGCGGGCGAGAGCCAGTTCGTCACGGAGTCGCTGCCCACCGTCGTCGTCGAGGCGGAGGCCGAGGCCGCTGCCCCGATCGAATCCTGACCGTTCGACCACACGCCTGACCACGATCCGGAAGGACCGAGATGCACGCCCCTCTCCACCAGGCCGACTTCCTCACCGCGGGGGCTCCGCGCGAGGCCGCGATCCGCTTCCGGCGGGCCGTTGCTCCCGCCCAGCCGCGCGACGCCGTCGCCTCCGCACGTCTCAGCGCCACGGCGCTGGGCGTGTATGAAGCGCGGCTCGACGGTGCACCGGTCTCGGACTCCGTGCTCGACCCCGGCTGGAACGCGTACGAGTGGCGACTCCCGTTCCAGAGCTGGGATGTGACGCAGGCGGTGCGCGGCGGATCCGGGGATCTCTCCCTCGAGGTTCTGCTGGGCAACGGCTGGTACCGCGGTGATCTCGGGTTCGAGGGAGCGAACGCGAACTACGGGGAGGAGATCGCCGTCGCGCTCGCCCTGGAGCTCGTCTTCGATGACGGCACCGTCCAGACCATCGTGACCGATCCGGAATGGACGGCCGAGACCTCCGAGGTGCTGCGCAACTCGCTCTACAACGGCGAGAGCATCGATGCGCGCCTTCGTGGCGTGCCGGGGGAGACGCTGACCGTTCAGACGGTCGAGGTGGACCGATCCCGGCTCATCGCGCAGGCGGGTCCGCCCGTGAAGAGGCAGGAGACACTGCGCCCGGAGCGCATCTGGGCCTCGCCGTCTGGCCGCACGCTCGTCGACTTCGGCCAGAACCTGGTGGGCTGGGTGCGGGTGACGGTGCACGGGCCGAGCGGCGCCGTGGTCGTGCTGCGGCATGCCGAGGTGCTCGAGGACGGCGAGCTGGGTACACGTCCGCTGCGCGCCGCGCAGGCCACCGACGTGTTCGTCCTGTCCGGTGGGCAGGACGTGTTCGAGCCGACGCTGACCTTCCACGGCTTCCGCTACGTCGAGGTCGCGGGCTGGCCGGGGGAGCTGCGTGCCGAGGATCTGGAGGCCGTGGTGGTCCACTCCGACATGCGCCGAACCGGATTCTTCGAGTGCTCGGAGCCGCTCGTGAACCAGCTCGTGCAGAACTCGGTGTGGGGGCAGAAGGGCAACTTCCTCAGCGTGCCGACCGACTGCCCGCAGCGCGACGAGCGCCTGGGCTGGACGGGTGACATCGCCGCCTACGCGGCGTCGGCGTCGTTCCAGTTCGACACCTCCGACTTCCTGCACGACTGGCTCGAGGACCTGCACGCCGAGGCGCGCAACTCCCCGGCCGGGATCGTCCCGATCGTCGTGCCCGACGTGCTGAAGTACGCGCACTTCGGCGAGGACTTCGCGTTCCCGGAGCTGGGCGCGACAGCGATCTGGGGGGACGCCGCGGTGTGGGTGCCGGAGGCGCTGTGGCGCGCCTACGGCGACCGCGAGCGACTGGCGGCGCACTATCCGGCGATGGTGCTGCACCTCGAGTCCGTCGAGCGGGTGCTCTCGCCGACCGGCCTGTGGGATCAGGGCTTCCAGTTCGGCGACTGGCTGGACCCGGACGCTCCGCCGGAGAATCCCGCCGCGGCGAAGGCGGATCCGCATGTCGTCGCCACCGCGTGCCTTTACCGCTCGGCCGCGTTCACCGCGGAGGCGGCGGGAATCCTGGGTCGTACCGAAGAAGCCCGGCGCTGGCAGGCGCTGGCGGATCGGGTGCGCACGGCGTTCCAGGAGCACTACGTCGAGGACGGCCGGGTGCGCTCCGACTGCGTCACGGTCTACGCCTTGGCGATCTGCTTCGGGCTGCTGGAGGACGCAGCCCGCGAGAAGGCCGCGGATCGCCTGGCCGAGCTCGTGCGCGCCGGCGGCTATCGCGTCACCACCGGGTTCGCCGGCACGCCGTTCGTCACCTGGGCTCTGTCCGAGACCGGGCACGTGGAGGACGCCTACCGGCTGCTGCTCGAGACGGAGAACCCCTCCTGGCTCTACCCCGTGACGATGGGCGCGACCACCGTATGGGAGCGGTGGGACTCGATGCTGCCGGACGGATCCATCAACCCGGGCGAGATGACGAGCTTCAACCACTACGCGCTCGGCGCCGTCGTCGACTGGGTCCATCAGGTGGTGGGCGGCATCCGCCCGGCGGAGCCCGGCTATGCGAAGCTGCGCATCGAGCCGGTTCCCGGGCCGGGCATCACCTGGGCGCGCACGCGCTACGACGCCGCCGCGGGCGAGATCGCCGTGCACTGGCGCACCGAAGACGACGGATTCGTGCTCGAGGCCCGGATCCCGGAGGGCGTGCCCGCGGAGATCGTCCTGCCCGACGGATCGACGCACGACGTCGTCGGAGGCGAGCACCGCTTCGTCGCATGAAGGCGGCCGCGCCCGGAGGTCCCGGGCGCGGCTCGGCCCATGCCCTAGGCTCGCTGTGCGGGAGAGGGGACGGCGATGGTCGTGAGCGTCCGGGAAGTGGCCGAGGACGCCGGCGTGTCGGTCGGCACGGTGTCGAACGTCCTGAACCGTCCGGAGCGGGTCGCCGCCGAGACCGTGACGCGCGTCCAGGCCTCGATCGCGCGCCTCGGATATGTGCGCAACGACGCGGCCCGGCAGCTGCGAGCCGGACGCAGCCGTACCATCGGGCTCGTCGTGCTCGACATCCGCAACCCCTTCTTCGCCGAAGTCGTCCGCGGCGCCGAGCAGCGCGCCGACCAGCACGGGATGTCGGTGCTCGTCGCGAACAGCGACGAGAGCGCACGCCGTGAGGCCATGCTCTTGGATCTGTTCGAGGAGCAGAGGGTGGCAGGGGTGCTCATCACGCCGGTCGCCGAGGCGCTGCCGCGGCTGCAGCAGATGCGCGATCGCGGCACCCTCAGCGTCCTCGTCGACCGCGAATCGCGCGATCCCGGGTTCTCCTCCGTCGCCGTGGATGACGTCGAGGGCGGGCGGATCGCTGCCGCGCACCTGCTGGAGGGTGGACGCCGCCGGCTCGCGTTCGTCGGCGGACCGGTCTCGCTGCGACAGGTCTCGGACCGCCTGAGCGGAGCGCAGGCCGTGGCGGCCGCGGCCGGAGTGGGACTGGAGTTCATGGCGACGGAGGCGCTCACCGTGGAGGAGGGGCGTCGTGCGGGCAGATTGCTCATGGAGCGCCCCGCAGCGGAGCGCCCGGATGCGGTGTTCGCGGCGAACGACCTGGTGGCGCTGGGCATGCTGCAGAGCCTGGTGATGGCCCGGGAATCGCGCGTCCCGGAGGACATCGCACTCATCGGATACGACGACATCGACTTCGCTGAAGCCGCGGTGATCCCGCTGAGCTCGATCCGCCAGCCCGCCGAACTCATCGGATCCACGGCGGTCGACCTTCTGCTCGGTGTGTCCGAGGGGGGCGAAGCGGCCGCTGAACGTGTGCTGTACCGGCCGGAACTCGTCGCCCGCGCGTCGACGCTGGGCGCCTGAACGCGGGCTCTAGGGCGGCTCCGGCCGCTCGATTTCTCGTGGCCGGATCCGCCGGGTATGCTTGATCTTCGCGCCCCCGGTCGGCTGGAAAAGCGGGACGGGCGTGCATTGGCAAGTTGCCCGAGCGGCCAAAGGGAGCTGACTGTAAATCAGCCGCGTCATGCTTCGGGGGTTCGAATCCCTCACTTGCCACACACCACGAAGGGCCCCCGCGAGGCGGGGGCCCTTCGTCGTTCGCGGATCCCTCAGCGCTGGGCGGTCTTCGGTGTGCGGTTCTCCGCACTGACCATCCAGGAGAGCTGCTCGATCCGCTCCAGGATCGTGTGCAGGATGTCGGCCGTGGTGGGGTCCTCCTCGTCGACCTGGTCGTGCACGTCCCGGCAGGTCGCCGCGACGCCGTCGAGTCGTTCCGTCATGAGGTCGATCGCGTCGCTGGTCGCGATCTCTCCCTGGGGGCATTCGGGCAGCGATGTCGTCTCGGCGACCACGTCGCTGCGGCCGTCGGGCAAGGCGTGGAGGGCGCGCATGCGCTCGGCGACCGTGTCGGCGAACGCACGGCTCGCGTCGATGATCTCGTCGAGCTGCAGGTGGGTGTCCCGGAAGTTGGTGCCGACGACGTTCCAGTGCACTTGCTTGCCCTGCAGGGACAGTTCGATGAGATCGACGAGCACGCGCTGCATGTCGTCGCTCAGCGTCTGGGACGCCGTGAAGCCCTTCTCGGCGTTCTCCTCAGCGGTGCGCTGCGCGCCGCGCGCGGGCTTGCGACGGTTCTTCGTGGCGGTCGATGCCTGGGGGCTCATGGGACTCCTCACTGTCACGGCGGCGCGGCATCCGCGCGCCCGTCTGCTCATACGCCCCGCACGCTAACCGGACGCGTGCGGGAGCGGTAAGGGCTTGCGCCTCGCCACCGTGAGCATTAGGGCAACGGACGACCGTTCCCCGGAGCGGCGCGCACGCGCTACCGGACTTCGATGGCACCGTCAAGCCCCTCGGCGCCGAGGCGGGCGATGTCTACATTCGACGCTGTCAGCAACAATGCGCTCCCGGCGCATGCGGGGTCCCCCAGGCCTACGGGTCGCCCGCCAAGCCGCGGAACGCTGAGGGGTCCGGCCGGGTTCGCCTCCGGTCGGACCCCTCTTGCCGAGCGCGCGATCTGACTGCACCCTTCGATCGAGCTCCGCTTCGAGTTCGCCGTTCTCCGCATGCGAAGCGGTCCCGGGCGCGAGTTCCGAGCCCTGCCGGACATGTGCTTCTTAGACTGGTCCTCATGCGTGCGCTCACCGAAGACCAGATCCGGGCGTCGTTCCGCAACGTCGAGCCCGACGAGGCCGCCGAGATCGCGATGCCGCACGACCTGCTGCTCGCCGAGTGGGATTACCTCGACTTCTTCGCATGGCGGGATCCGATCGCATCCCGCAGCGGCTACATCGTCATCGAGCAGGCCGGTGAGCCCGTCGGGATCGTGCTGCGCGCGGCGGATCCGTCCCGGGTGCGCTCCGGCATGTGCAACCTCTGCCACACGATGCAGCCCGGCAACCAGGTCGCCCTGTTCGCTGCTCGCCGCGCAGGGGAGGAGGGACGCAAGGGATCCGTCGTGGGCACCTACATCTGCGCCGACCTCTCCTGCCATGAGAGCGTGCGGATCGTGCCACCACTCGCGCCCAACGAGATCCGCGCGGATCAGCACGCCGACCGGCGCCTGGATGGCACGCATCGGCGCGTGTACTCCTTCGTCGCCTCCGTGCTCGGCGACGCCTGACACCGGCGCGACCCGGGTGCGGCGCTGAGCCTCAGGTTCATGATGTTTGAGACTCCGTGCCACACACGGGCGGTGCCGCGGGTAGGCTGGACGCGCGGCTCACGGCCGCACGATCGCCGTTGATCTCGAAGGAGCACCATGTCCGAGCCCTTGCTCTACCGCGTCGAGGACGGCCTGGCCCGCATCACTCTGAACCGGCCGCAGCGACTGAATGCCTTCAATGCCGAGCTCGCGCACGCGTGGGCCGATGCGACGGCCGCCGCCGTGGGCGACAGCGCGGTGGGCGCGATCCTGATCGAGGGCGAGGGGCGTGCGTTCTGCGCGGGCGGCGACGTCATCGACATGGCCACGGGCATGGGTGGGCGTGAGGAGATCGAGCGGCTCGCGCAGGTCATCCACGCCGGCATCACGTCGCTGGCGACGTCCTCGGTGCCCGTCGTCGCAGCCGCACACGGCACCACCGCCGGCGGAGGGCTGGGGATCCTGCTCGCGAGCGACTACGCCGTCGTCGGATCCGATTCGCGCTTCGGCAGCCTGTACGCCAACGTCGGGCTCACCCCCGACCTCTCCGTCAGCGCCCAGCTGGCGGCCGCGGTCGGTCAGCGCCGTGCGCTGCAGCTCCTGCTCACCGATCGCATGCTCTCCGCGGCCGAGGCGATCGAATGGGGCATCGCTGCGGAGGCCGTCGGCGAGGGTGACGCCGAGGCGATCGCTGCCGCGGTGCGCACCCGGGCCGAGGAGGTCGCGCGGTTCTGGCTCGCGGGCGCTTTCGGCGCGTACGGACAGGCGAAGCGCCTGATCCGCTCCCGCCCGGAGCGCACGTTCCCGGAGCAGCTGGATGAGGAGGCTCGCACGATCGCCGACGCGTTCGGAGGATCCGAGGCGCAGGGGCTGATCGCGGCGTTCGCGCAGCGGTCCTCCGGACGCTGACGGTCACGCCGGCCCGGCGTGACGCGGGCCGTCCCGCATCGCATCCGCCTGCACAGGGTCCCGCGGAGACGAGTTCTCCCCTGATCGTGCATCGCCCGCTGAAGGCGCGACATCGCGTGCGAGGATGAGAGCACGACAGACGGGGGACCCCATGGCGAACACGACGACGGCCAAATCCGGGCCGAACACTTCACTGCTCATCCGAGGAGCGATCTGGATCGCGATCGGAGCCCTCATCGCCGCCGCCCTGGTGTGCGTCGTGTGGGTGCTCATCGGCGATCAGCAGGGCCTGATCGGACGGGCGTTCCTCACGATCGTGCTGCTCGCCGGGTTCGCGGCAATCGCGATCCTCGAGGCCAGTCTCGCGCCGAACCGACAGGACTGGCTCGCGCTGCTCAGCATGATCACCTGGATCGTGGCGCTGCTGGTCGGCGCGGTGAAGATCTGGCTGCCCGATGACAGCTACTTCGGCGGCGTGGAGCGCTTCTTCCAGCTGATCCTGGTGGTGGGGATCCTGCAGCTCGCGCTGCTGCACGTACGGCTGTTCCAGAAGGCTGCGGCCCGTCACGAGACCGCGTTCACCCGGGGGATCGTCTGGGTGACGTACGCGTTCCTCGCGTCTCTGGTCGCGATGCTGGTGTTCTACCTGACCTTCCCGCACACGTTCGACTACCAGGAGTTGTACTGGCGGATCGTCGTCGCCCTCACGATCCTCACCGCGGTCGGCACGATGCTGATCCCGCTGCTCAACGCGTTGTTCGCCCCGAAGCGGCCCGCGCCCGGCGCACCGGCCCTCGTGGCCTACGCCGCCCCGGCCGCCGTCGCGTACCCGGCGGCCGAGCCGCAGTCGTGGCCCACCTATGCCGACGGGCGCACGCCCCTGCCATTCTTCGCGGACGGCAGCCCCGATTGGAACGCGTACTACACGGGCGTGCCTTCGCCGGGAGCGACGATCCCGGGTCAGCCGGCCGCGGCGACCCCGCCGGCGGCCGCTGTGCCGACTCCGCCCCAGCCCGTCATGCCCGCGCAGTCCGCGGCCGAGGCCGCCGCGGCAGCCCCTGACTCCATCACGGGTGGCCACGGCCTGACGGGCGCACTGCACGCGGAGACTGCGGCGGCCGAGACGGATCCGGCTGCTCCGCCGGCGACTCCGGCGACTCCGGCGTTCCCGCCCGCCCCACCCGCTCCGTCTGCCGGGTCGACGCCGCCGGCCGCCTCGTGACCGCCGTCGAACTCCGCGATCTCGCGATCGACGTCGCCCGCGAGGCGGGGGAGTTGGCTCGACGTCGGCGGGCCGAAGGTGTGTCGATCGCGGCGAGCAAGTCGACGCTGGCTGACATCGTGACCGAGGCGGACCGCGAGGTGGAGGCGCTGATCCGCGCGCGCCTGGATGCCGAGCGTCCGGGGGACGGATTCCTCGGCGAGGAGACCGGCGGTGGCGACGGGACCACGGGCATCACCTGGGTCGTCGATCCGATCGACGGGACGGTCAACTACGCATCGGGGATCCCGCTGTACGCAGTGAGCATCGCCGTCGTCGAGGGCGGCAGCGACCCCGATCGCTGGACGGCGCTCGCCGGCGTCGTGCAGTCGCCGGTGCTGGGGGAGACGTTCTCCGCGGTTCGCGGTGAGGGTGCGTACCTGAACGGCGAGCGTCTCCGCATCGCCGAGCCCGGGGCCGCCGGCGCCCTGCTCGCCACGGGATTCGGGTACGACCCGGGCACCCACGCGGGCGACCTCGCCACGGTCGGCCGGGTCATGCCCGTGGCCCGCGACCTTCGTCGCGGGGGCAGCGCCGCGACCGATCTCGCATATGTGGCGGCGGGGCGCCTCGACGGCTACTTCGAGCGCGGCCTGAGTCCGTGGGACTTCGCCGCGGGAGCGCTTCTCGTGCAGGAGGCAGGCGGAGTTTTCGCCCGCCCGGAAGGGCCCGATGTCGCACGCCGCCTGAACCTCGCCGGCAGCGTGGATCTCGTCGCGGAGCTGCAGAGACGGATCCTCGAACCTCGCTGAGATGGGCCTCTGCGGACGCGGACACGCCCGTGTGACGGCAGGGTCGCCTCGATTCGGCCACGCGCCGATTCTTTGGTATTCTCGTCTGGTTGCCCTCTGAGGGCAGCACGCCCCGATAGCTCAGTGGCAGAGCACTTCCATGGTAAGGAAGGGGTCGTCAGTTCAATCCTGACTCGGGGCTCGCAGTATCCATCGGATGCCGTGCGGCAGGGTAGCTCAGTTGGTGAGAGCGCACGACTCATAATCGTGAGGTCGCGGGTTCAAGCCCCGCTCCTGCTACAGATCGAGACCCCCGGATTTCCGGGGGTTTTCTCGTACCGGGCCACGCGGCTTGCTGCGTGTGGAGGGCTGATCGCGCTAGAGGGAGACCACGCCGGCTGCGCCGTCGACGGTCACCTCATCCCCGGTCGAGATCAGTTCGGTCGCGCGGGCGACGCCGACGACCGCGGGGATGCCGTACTCGCGGGCGACAACCGCGCCGTGGCTGTTCGCGCCGCCCATCTCCATGACCAATCCGCCTGCAGTGAGGAACAGCGGGGTCCACCCGGGGTCTGTCGACGGCGCGACGAGGATCTCTCCCGGCTGCAGCTCGGCGCCGACCGGATCCAGGATGACGCGGACGATCCCCGTGACCGTTCCTGCCGATGCGGGTGTGCCGCGCAGCGCGCCCTCCGTGGCTGCTGCGGCGGTGCCGACCGCCTCGGGCTCGGTCCCATCCGACAGCAGCACGCGCGGCACATGCCTGCGCTGCAGTTCGGTGTCGTAGCGGGCGCGACGCTCGTGGATCACGGTGCGTAGATCGTCGCCTGCGGCGACGCCTTTCGTCTCCTCGAAGTCGAGGAAGAACACATCCTGAGGGTTCGCGAGCGCGCCCGTCGCCGCGAGCTCCCGCCCGATCCCGAGCATCGTCTCGCGCGCCCGCCGCAGCGCCAGGACCACCAGATACTTCGGTGCTTCCCGCATCCCCACCAGTGCCCGCGCCCGCCGCAGGCAGCTGCGCGCGACGCGGGCGCGAATCCGCCGGTGCGGGCGCGCACGACGGTACAGCGTCTCGATCATGGCTGTGGCCTCGGCTGCGCCCTCGGCGAAGTGCTGGGCCGGGGTGTCCGCGTCTGCACCGAGGCGGAGATAGCCGGACAGTACGCCGAACAAGTGCGCGGGATCGTCGGCCCATCGCGGCATCCCCAGGTCGATCTCGGCGACCGCGCGATGTCCGTAGCGATCGAGGAAGGCGGCCATCGCGTGCTGCAGCACGGGCGGCAGCACGCTCTCGAGGAACCCGTCGGCGAGTTCTCGCGCGGAGCCGGTCTCCAGAGCGACGGCCGAGTCGGCGTCAGCACGCGCGCGCACGGCAAGTTCCCACAGGTCGAGATCCATCTGCGTCGTCACGTTGTCCGGTGCACTGCGCAGCACCGCCTGGATGTCGCCGGGCCGGATCGCCGGGCCCAGCAGACGCTGTGCGACGCCCAGCATCGCGAAGCCGGCGGCGGCACCCGGAAGGCTGCGCGGTGCGTACGGCATCGCCCGGAAGATGAGGTCGACGACGCCGTCGACACGGTCCGCGATCGTGCCCGCTGGGGCGTCGAACGCGCGCACCTCGGCCTCGAGACGGCGCACGCGACGCTGTGCCGCGCGCGGTTCGGCGAGCGCCTGTGCGAACACGAACGGAGCGCGGATGCGGGTGGCGGCATGGAGGAACGCGCGCAGGAAGCGCCGTCGCGATCCGGGAACGACGGCGAAACGCGGATCCTCGAACAGGCCCCGCAGCACGACCGCAGACCGCGCCTCCATGACGTCGAGGGCCCGCGGGAAGATCGCGCGCCCCGCCGCAGAGCGGACAATCGGGGTCGCGTCGACGAACAGGCGATCTCCGCCCACGGCGAGGCCTCCGGGGCCGTCGGCGATCCGCGCCGGACGGCGGCCGATGAGATCCAGAAAGCCGGCACCGATCACGCGGAACGCCGCGATCCCCATCGGTGTGATCGGCCGGTGCAGGCCTTGGGCGAGGCTGATGCAGAAGAATGCGCGGATCTCATCCGGCGGCTTGGGCGCATCGCGCACCGGAACCGGATACAGGGTCGTGATCGGCCGCGACTGCGTGAGCCACAGCTTGCCGTCGCCGTCGGTGGCCCACTCGATGTCCTGCGGGGGCCCGAACGTGCGCTCCACGCGATCGCCGAGGGACGCGAGCGCCGCGACCTGCGAGTCTGTGACGCTCACGGCATCGCCGCCGCCGCGCCGGCGGTCGAGGATGCGGCCAGTGGCGGTGTCGATCACGAAGTGGTCCGGATCCACGGATCCGGAGACGACCGACTCGCCGAGCCCGCGCGCCGCATCGAGCACCGCTTGGCGCCGCCGGCCCGTCACGGGGTCTGCGGTGAACAGCACCCCGGCGGACTCGGCGTCGACCATCGTCTGCACCACCACAGCCAGGGCGACGCCCGCGCCGCTGATGTCGTGCGCCTTGCGGTACGCCACGGCGCGGTCGGTCCAGAGCGATGCCCAGCAGCGCTGCACGGCGCTGAGCACGTCGTGGATGCCCGTGACGCCGAGGTACGTGTCCTGCTGGCCGGCAAAGCTCGCGCCGGGGAGGTCTTCAGCGGTGGCGGAGGAGCGCACCGCGACCGGCCCGGCGCCGAGCCGGGAGTAGGCCGCGCGGACGGCGCTCTCCACTTCGGCCGGGATCGGTGCCGCGATGACGGCGGCGCGTGCGGCCGAGGCGTCGGTCATCGTTCCCTCCTCGATGACGGTGCCGTGCACCGCGCGGCGATACGCCGCGGTGGTGATGCAGAACCCCGAGGGCACGTCGAAGCCGGCGCGGATGAGTTCGCCGAGATTGGCCGCCTTCCCGCCCACCGCGAAGAATTCCGCGGCCGAGAGCTGCGCGAGATCGAGGACGAGGGATGCGCTCGGCTGGGATTCGTCGCGGTCCACGGATGATCCTTCCATTAATTCATCAATTGAGGAATTAATGGAAGGATCGCACCTCGCGAGCCGGGCCGCAAGGCTCGCCAGATCAGCGGTGCGCGGTCGCCACGAACGCGCGGATCGGCGTGCGGATCGGTCCAGGGCCGAAGCGCTGCTCGAGAAGCTCCGCCGCGATCGCCTCGATGCGGGCACGCACCTCGTCCCCGTACGGCTCGAGCTCTGCACGCATCGGCGTACCCCGCGGGATCGCGACCGCGGCAGCTGCCGCCGACTCCGCCGTCCCGATCAGGTCGACCGCCTCCACCGCGTCGACGATGAGGCCGCCGGCCTCGGCGTCCCGGCGGATGGTCTCCGCGTCGTGGTAACCGTGCGCAACGCGGGTGACCACATTCGGCGGCGCGTCCGGGAGCACGCGGCGATAGGCCTCGTCGACCGCCAGGGCGACCGCATTGGTGGCGATCGAGTCCCACGCCGAGAACAGGTAGGTGCTTCCGGGGCGCAGCACTCGTCGCACCTGAGCGTGTGCGGCCGGCCGATCCGGGAAGAACATGACGCCGAACTGGCACACCACGAGGTCGAAGGTCTCATCGTCGAAGGGCAGGTCCTGGGCGTCGGCGGGCTGCCAGACCACGGCGGGGGCGCCTGCCGGCCGGGGCGCGCCGCGGGCTTCGGCGACGGCGAGCATGCCGGCATTGAGATCGGTGGCGACCAGCGTGCTGTCTGCCGGCAGCGCGGCCGCGAGCCCGCGCGTGACTGCACCGGTCCCCGCGGCCAGCTCGAGAACCGCAACAGGGTTGCGTGCCGCTGCGCGGGCGACCATGTCGTCGGCATAGGGCTGGAACATCAGAGGCACCATGAGCCGCTCGTAGGCGTCGGGAACCCCGCCCCGGAACAACTTCGCGGCCGCGTCCTCGGGCATCTCCGCCCCTTCCTCTGCCGACAGTTCTACGCCCGCTCGCAGAGTGCTGTCCAGCGTGCGCGCGGGCCGGGAGAGCAGGCCCTCTGCGAAACCCTGGAACGGATGATGACGGCCGCGCCCGTCAGCCCGGCCAGCTCTTCCCGGCCCAGGGGTCGTAGTCGGCGAGCAGCGGCTCCTGCGCCGGGCGCTGCTCCTCGGGCACATGCTGCAGATTGACCCGCACGCGATACCAGAGCGAACTCGATCCGCGCATCCCATCGATCAGGACATCGGCCGGATGCAGCATCGATGCGACGGACGCATGCGTCTCGCGCCATTGCTCGAGCGCGGCGAGCGCCTCGGGCTTGGTCTTCGTGCGGGCGATCTCGATGAGTGGCATGGTCGAAGCGCGGCGGCCGGATCCATCGGATCCGCGCGGTGGCTTCTCTGCGGGACCGAGCTTCTCGGCCAGGGCGAGAAGCGCCGAAAGCGACCCCGCCTCCCCGTCGATGCCCTGATGCGGGTCGCCGATCTCGGCGAACCGGGCGCGCACCGTCGGCACCGTGAACTCCTCCGGGCGACGCAGCCGCACCTCGTCCCACGCGAGCGGCGTCGACACGCGCGCGTCCGGGAGAGGCCGGACGGAGTACGCGGAGGCGACGGTGCGGTCCTTCGCGTTCTGGTTGAAGTCGACGAACACGCTCTCGCCGCGCTCCTCCTTCCACCAGCGCGCGGTCGCGAGCCCGGGCGCCCTGGCCTCCACCTCGCGCGCCAGCGTCTCGGCGGCGAGGCGCACGGTGGCGAAGTCCCACTCGGGCCGGATCCGGACCAGGATGTGCATGCCCCGGGAGCCGCTGGTCTTCGGCCAGCCCACGAGTCCGCAGTCGTCGAGCACCTCGCGCACGACGAAGGCCGTGTCGACGATCTGCGACCATTCGACGCCGGGCATCGGATCCAGGTCGACCCGCAGCTCGTCGGGGTGCTCGAGGTCGGCGGCACGCACCGCATGCGGGTTGAGATCGAGGCAGCCGAGGTTCACGATCCAGGCGAGCCCAGCGGCATCGGTGAGGACCGCCTCTTCTGCGGAATTGCCGGACGCATACCGCAGCACCGCCGTGCCGATGTAGTCGGGATGCTCGGGCACCCGCTTCTGGAAGAACGGCTCGGCGTCGATGCCCTTCACGAACCGTTTGAGCACCATGGGGCGCCCGCCGGCGCCGCGCAGCGCTCCGTCCGCCACCGCAAGGTAGTACTCGACGAGGTCGAGCTTGGTCAGCCCCGCCTGCGGGAAGACGACCTTGTCGGGGTGCGATACGCGAACCTCGGCGCCGTCGATCGCGAGGAAGGTCTCGGCTCTGCCTGCCATGGATCCACGTTAGATCGTGAGCTCTGTCGCGGCGAGAGCACCGGCCGATCTGAGACCCGTCGATGGCGCTCTTGCGGTTCCCGCCGACGCACCGTAATCTACAACCAATCAGTTGTATTTAACCTCGAGGAGGAAGCATGTCCGACAGCGCAGCACGGACCGTCGTCACCCGCACGGTCGGTGAGGGCGATGACGCGATCACGTACGACATCCATGGTGATCTCGCCACGGCGAGCGTCGAACGGCCGGCGCTGTTCCTGTTCGGTGCGCCGATGGATGCGACGGGATTCCAGATCCTCGCCTCGCATTTCGGCGACCGCCCGGTCATCACCTACGACCCCCGCGGCGCGGGGCGCAATCCGGTCGGCTTCGCGGACATCACGGTGCAGCGGCATGCCGACGACCTGCACCGCGTGATCGCCGCGCTCGGCGTCGGACCGGTCGATGCGTTCGGCAGCAGCGGTGGAGGCGTGAACCTGCTCGCCCTGCTCGCTGCGAATGCCGACGATGTGCGCATCGCCGTGGTGCACGAGCCTCCCGTGGCCGACTTCCTGCCCGACCGGGACACCGTGCTCGCGGTGACGGCTGATATGAAGCGCACCTTCGCGGCGGAGGGGAGCGGCCCCGCGCTGGCGAAGTTCATCCAGTTCGTGATGCTCGACGGCCCGGTGCCGGACGGCTACCTCGACGGTCCTGCTCCCGACCCCTCGATGTTCGGACTGCCGACCGCCGATGATGGCAGCCGAACGGATCCGCTCTTCCGCAACATGCCGGCGACTCTCTCCTACCTGCCGGAGATCGCGGTGCTCCAGGGGCTCGGCGAACGCCTCGTGATCGCGTTCGGTGCCGAATCCGGCGAGACCATGCCGGCGCGCGCGGCACGGTCGGTCGCCGCCGCCCTCGGGATCGACGCCACCGTCTTCCCGAGCAACCACGGCGGCTTCACCGAGCAGCCGGGGTTCCCCAGCGATCCGGCGGGTTTCGCCGCGCGCCTGCGCGAGGTGCTGGACGAACGAGGCTGACAGCGCGAATCGGTGCGCGATCGCGGAGCCCGCGGTCGCGCACCGATTCCGTGTCAGGAGGCCTGAGGCAGGATCCGCAGAGCGACGAGCATCTTGGTGAGGGCGCCCTCGCGGCGGGCCGGGATGTGGAAGTCGGGGTCGACGTCGATGAGCGGGTAGATCGCCGCGCGTCGTGCGACGTCGCCCTGGCGCTCGGGGCGGTGGTTCTGCGTGCCGGGGGTCTGGGGCATCATCGCCTCTTCTCTCGCTCTTGATTCCGAATCGTGGAATTGCTCTATCGAATAATGAAAGAATATGATGATCCGGCTCGAGGGTCAAGAGTTTTCCGCCTGGATCCGTCGGAATGTTGCTTCGGTTCCCAGCTGATTGACAGGAACCCGGTATTCTGGCTCGGCAATCCAGGGTGCGCCGGCCGGCGTGCGGGAGATTCCGCCCTCACCCTCGACCTGACAGAAAAGGCATTCAAAATGACTGGTACTGCTGGAAAGGCGCTTACTGAGGCGATCTCGACGTTCCTCTTCGTGTTCAGCATCATCGGCGCGGTCAACAGCAAGAGCCCGCTGACGCCGCTGGCGATCGGCCTCGCGCTGACGGTTCTCATCTACGCATCGGGGCACATCTCCGGCGGCCACCTCAACCCCGCCGTGTCGTTCGGCGCCCTCATCCGCGGCGCCATCGGCGTCACGGACTTCGTCGCCTACATCGTCGCCCAGTTCATCGGCGGCGCGCTCGCGGCGCTGGTGAGCTTCGCGGTCTGGCCGCACGCCGACAAGGCGACTGAGATCAAGGTCGGCCCGGCCTTCCTGGTCGAGGCGCTGTTCACCCTCGTCCTGGTCTGGGTCGTACTGAACGTCGCCACCTCGAAGGACAACGACAACAACTCCTTCTACGGCCTGGCCATCGGTGGCACCGTCTTCGTCGGCGCCGTCTCGGTCGGCGGCGTCTCCGGCGGTGGGTTCAACCCCGCCGTCGCACTCGGCCTCTCCATCAGCGGCCAGTTCGCCTGGAGCAACCTGTGGCTGTACATCGTGGCTCCGCTGGTCGGCGCGGCGATCGCGGCACTGCTGTTCCGTGTGCTGAGCAGCAACGACAAGAAGGCCGCTGCCTGACCCGCACTCCTTCTGGAACGCCCCGTGCTCGGCGAGCGCGGGGCGTTCTGCTTTCCCATCGAGCCCGTCTGGAGTGCGGGCCGCTCAGCGCGCGCGGAGGCCGTCGAAGATCACGCGGGTGACGTCGTCGACCAGCTCCTCCGGGGTGAGCGAGGTGTGTGCGGGCCGGTACCACTCGATGATCGAGTTGATCATGCCGAACATGAGCCTCGTCGTCACCGAGGGGCGGATGTCGCGGCGCAGGGCGCCCTCCTGCTGCGCCTGCCCGACCAGGTGCGCGACGCGCTGATCGAAGATGCGGCGGCGCTCCAGCGCGGCCCGCTCGACCTCGCTGTTGCCGTGCACGCGCAGCAGCAGCGTGACCTGGGGCAGCCTGCTCGTGAGCACGCGCACCGCGCCCGCGATCACCGTCACCAGCCGCGTGGCGGCCGTGCCCTCGTCGGCCAGCGCCCCGTCGAGCACCGACTCCAGCCCGCCGAGCGCGTCGTCGAGGGCGATCTCGAGGATCTGCTCCTTCGATGTGAAGTGGTGGTACAGCGCGGCCTTGCTGAGCCCGAGCGCGGTCGCCAGCGATGACACGCTCGTGCCGTCGTAGCCCTGCTCGTTGAAGAGACGCACGGCGATCTCGAGCACCTGCGCGCGGTCGTAGCCGGGGCGTCCACGGCGTGCACGGGGTGCGGCGTGCTCGGCGACGGCGATGTCGGACGCGTCGGCGACGGTCGATTCATCGGCGGCGTGCGCGGATCCGGTGCTCATCCGCATCATTCTCCCTCATCGGCCTTCCGGGCGGACTTGCCCGCTCGGGATCCGTCTGACATCCTTTTACTGAACGATCGGTCGGGAAACAGTCGGATCCCGATCCGAAGCACCCCTGTCGACGACGACCCCGGGAGGACGAGCATGTCGGAGGCCTACCTCATCGGCGGTGCGCGCACGCCGGTCGGACGCTATGGCGGCGCTCTCGCCGGTGTTCGGCCCGACGATCTCGCGGCGCTCGTCATCCGCGAGGCCGCCCAGCGCGCCGGCGTGCCCGATGACGCGTTCGACGAGGTGATCCTCGGATCCGCGAACCAGGCGGGGGAGGACAACCGCAACGTCGCGCGCATGGCCGTGCTGCTCGCCGGTTTCCCCGATGCGCTGCCGGCCTTCACAGTGAACCGGCTCTGCGCCTCCGGAATGACGGCCGTAGCCCTCGCCGCGCAGGCGATCCGAGCCGGCGACGCCGACGTGATGATCGCCGGCGGCGTCGAGTCGATGACGCGCGCGCCCTGGGTGCAGGCCAAGCCCGAGCGGGCATGGGCGAAACCGGGCGAGGCCTTCGACACGTCGATCGGGTGGCGCTTCACGAATCCGCGCCTCGCCGCGCGCGACAAGGCCACCTCCTCGATGCCGGAGACCGCGGAAGAGGTCGCGCGCCTCGACGGCGTCACCCGCGAGGACGCCGACGCCTTCGCCCTGCGCAGTCACCAGCGCGCGATCGCCGCGATCGACGCCGGCCGCCTCGCTCCGGAGATCGTGCCCGTGCCGACGCCGCGCGGCGGACTCGTCGACACCGACGAAGGCCCGCGCCGCGACACCACGCTCGAGGTGCTCGCGGGGTTGCGGCCCGTGGTCGCGGGCGGCAGCGTGGTGACCGCCGGCAACGCCTCCTCGCTCAACGACGGCGCCTCCGCGATCGTCGTCGCCGGATCCGCCGCGGTCGAGAGGTACGGGCTGACGCCGCGGGCGCGCATCGTCGCCTCCGCGTCGGCCGCACTCGCCCCCGAGATCATGGGGCTGGGGCCGGTGCCGGCGACGGAGAAGGCTCTCGCGAAGGCAGGCCTCACTGTGGCCGACCTGGGCGCGGTCGAGCTGAACGAGGCGTTCGCCACGCAGTCGCTCGCCTCGATCCGAAGGCTCGGGCTCGACCCCGAGATCGTGAACGCGGACGGCGGCGCCATCGCCCTCGGCCACCCGCTCGGCTCCAGCGGCAGCCGGATCCTGATCACGCTGCTCGGCCGGATGGAGCGCGAGGGTGTCCGCTACGGGCTGGCGACGATGTGCGTCGGCGTCGGACAGGGCACCGCGATGATCGTGGAGCGGGTGTGATGGCCGACGCGACGACGCGGCGCCTGCGCATCGAGCGCTCCGAGGAACGCGTGACGGCGACCCTCGACCGGCCCGAGACGCGCAACGCGATCGATCAGGCCATGATCGACGAGCTGCACGCCCTGTGCGCCGAGCTCGAGGAGGATCCGCGGATCCTGATCCTCCTCGGATCCGGCGGGATCTTCGCCTCCGGAGCGGACATCGCCCAGCTGCGCGATCGCCGTGCACAGGACGCTCGTGCCGGCATCAACACGACCGCCTTCCAGCGCATCCGGCGGCTGCCGATGCCTGTGATCGCCGCGGTCGACGGCTACGCCCTCGGGGGCGGTGCGGAACTGGCCTACGCGGCGGACATCCGCATCGGCACCCCGTCCACGCGCATCGGCAACCCGGAGACCGGGCTCGGCATCATCGCCGCGGCCGGAGCGACCTGGCGGCTGCCGCAGATCGTCGGCGAGGCCCGCGCGACCGAGCTGCTGCTGACCGGACGCCAGCTCGGCGCCCAGGAGGCGCTTGCCTGGGGGCTGCTGTCGTCGCTGCACGAGTCGGAGGATCTGCTCGCGGCGGCGCACGCGGTGGCCGACCGCATCGCCGCGAACGATCCGCTCGCCACCCGGCACACCAAGACGGCCCTTCTCGCCCCTCCCGACCGGCATCCCGAGATCGAGCTGGAGCTGCAGGCCGAGCTGTTCGAGAGCCCGGAGAAGCACCGGCGGATGACCGCCTTCCTGGAACGGAGGAACCGCCGATGAGCGGACAGGATCCCCTCGCGATCGAGCGGACGGCGGCTCCCGAACGGGTCGGCGTGCTGGGCGGAGGACGGATGGGTGCCGGCATCGCGCACGCGTTCCTGCTCGCCGGATCCCAGGTCGTCGTGGTCGAGCGGGACGAGGCCGCGGCGGCAGCGGCGGGCGAGCGGATCCGCACGAGCCTGCAGCGCTCCGTGGACCGCGGGAGCACCGAGCGCACGATCGCCGCGCTCGAGGGAGCGCTCGAGACGAGCACCGACGCCGCCGCGTTCGCCGATGCCGGACTGGTCGTCGAGGCCGTTCCCGAAGAGCGCGCGCTCAAGGCCGAGAGCCTGCGTCGTATCGAGGCCATGGTCGAACCGCGCGCCGCGATCGCGTCCAACACGTCCTCGATCTCGATCGACGACCTCGGCGCGGAGCTCGCCCACCCCGAGCGGTTCCTCGGCCTGCACTTCTTCAACCCCGTGCCGGCGTCCTCGCTCGTCGAGGTGGTCGTGGGCGCCTCCACCAACCAGGAGCTCGTCGACGACGCCCGCGGCTGGGTCGCCGCGCTGGGCAAGACCGCGGTCGTGGTCGCCGACGCACCGGGGTTCGCCTCGAGCCGGCTGGGTGTGACGATCGCGTTGGAGGCGATCCGGATGCTCGAGGAGGGCGTGGCGACCGCCACCGACATCGACGCCGCGATGGAGCTCGGCTACCGGCATCCGACCGGGCCTCTGCGCACCACCGATATCGTCGGCCTCGACGTGCGGCTCGGAATCGCCGAGGAGCTCGAGGCGAAGCTCGGGGCGCGGTTCGCGCCGCCGCAGCTGCTGCGCGACCTGGTCGCCGACGGACACCTGGGCCGCAAGACCGGCCGCGGATTCTACGAATGGAGCGAATGACATGACCGAGCTGCTGCCCAGTTATCTGCAGGGGGCCTGGTGGACCTCCGCGTCCGAAGGCGGCACGATCGTGCGCGACGCATCGACGGGCGAGGAGATCGTCCGGGTCGACTCTGCCGGCATCGACCTCGCCGGCGCCGTGGAGTACGCGCGCGCCGTGGGGCAGCAGAGCCTCGGCGCGCTCACCTTCCACCAGCGGGCGATGCTGCTCAAGCAGATGGCCGTGGAGCTCACCGCCCACAAGGAGGAGCTGTACGAGCTCTCCAAGCGCAGCGGATCCACGGTCCGCGACTCCTACGCGGACGTCGACGGCGGCATCGGCGTGCTGTTCACGTACTCGTCCAAGGGGCGGCGCGAGCTGCCGAACGCGAAGGTCGTCCTGGACGGGCCGGTCGAGCCGCTCTCCAAGGACGGATCTTTCCTGGGTCGGCACGTCTACACGCGCCTGCCGGGGGTCGCCGTGCAGATCAATGCCTTCAACTTCCCGATGTGGGGTGCGCTGGAGAAGTTCGCCCCGGCGTTCCTCGCCGGGGTGCCCTCGATCGTGAAGCCCGCGACCCCGACGGGCTACATCGCCGAGGCATGGGTGCGGATCCTCGTCGATTCCGGACTGCTCCCGGACGGATCCCTGCAGCTGGTCAGCGGATCCCTGCCGGGGATCTTCGATCTGCTCCGCCTCGGCGACCTCGTCGCCTTCACCGGCAGCGCCTCGACCGCTGCGGGGCTGCGTGCCCAGACCGCCGACGGGGTGCGCTTCACGAGCGAGACCGACTCGATCAACGCCTCGGTGCTCGGCCCCGATGCCACCCCGGACACTCCGGAGTTCGACGCCTACGTGAAGCAGCTCATGATCGAGCTCACGACGAAAGCGGGCCAGAAGTGCACCGCGATCCGTCGCGCGATCGTGCCTGCGCCGCTCGTCGATCCACTCGTGGCGGCGCTGCAGGCGAAGATCGCCGAGCGCGTCGTGATCGGCGATCCGCATGCCGAGTCGGTCACGATGGGACCTCTCGTCTCCACCGCGCAGCGCGACGAGGTGCTGCGCCAGGTCGCTGCCCTGCGTGAGGCCGGCGGCGAGCTGCTCCTGGGATCTGTGGACGCACCGGACGTCGTCCACGCCGACGGCACGACCGGGCCCGCCCCAGAGGGCGCCTTCGTCGCGCCGATGCTCGTCGGCTTCGCGGACACGACCTCGCCTGCCGTGCACGAGATCGAGGCGTTCGGCCCGGTCTCGAGCGTGCTCGGGTACACGACCGTCGCCGAGGCTGCCGAGCTCGTCGGACTCGGCGGGGGATCGCTCGTGACCTCGGTCGCGACCCGGGATCCGGAGGTCGCGACTGAGCTGCTCACGCGCATCGCCGCGTATAACGGACGCGTGCTGTTCCTGAACCGCGACGACGCGAAGACCTCGACCGGGCACGGCTCCCCGGTGCCGCACCTGGTGCACGGCGGGCCGGGACGCGCCGGCGGCGGCGAGGAGCTCGGCGGGATCCGCGCGGTCATGCACTTCATGCAGCGCACCGCGATCCAGGGCACACCGGAGATCCTCACCGCGATCACGGGTGTCTGGCACACCGGCGCCGGCACCGACCGCGCGGTGCATCCGTTCCGGAAGTCGCTGGCGGAGCTGCGGCTCGGCGACCAGGTCGAATCGGGGCTGCGCGAGCTGTCGCTCGCGGACATCGAGGCGTTCGCGTACTCGACCGGCGATACGTTCTACGCGCACATGGACGAGGAGGCCGCCGAGGCGAACCCGTTCTTCGGCGGGAGGGTCGCGCACGGCTACCTGCTGGTGTCGTGGGCGGCCGGGCTGTTCGTCTCGCCGGAGCCGGGGCCCGTGCTCGCCAACTACGGGCTGGAGAACCTGCGCTTCGTGACGCCGGTGAAGCCCGGCGACGCCATCAGGGTGACCCTCACCGCGAAGCAGATCATCCCGCGCGAGACCGACGAGTACGGCGAGGTGCGCTGGGACGCGGTGATCCATAACCAGCGCGACGAGATCGTGGCGACCTACGACGTCCTGACGCTCGTGGAGAAGGAGTTGGCCCCGGCCGCCTGACTGAATCGTCGACGCGATAGAGATGGAAAATGCCGCTCACGCAGCTTCAGGAGCGGCGTTTTCCATCTCTGTGCGTGTGGCCTCCGGAGTTCGAGATGGAAAAGTCCGCTCGCGAAGGCATTGGAGCGGCGTTTTCCATCTCTGAGCCGGGACGACATACAGGTGCGCACCGTCCCGGCATCGGCCCCCGGCTCAGCGCAGGTCGTACAGGCGCTTGTACTTGCCCTCGCTGCGGGGGAGGGATCCGGGCTCCTCGACCTGCACGTCCACGGAGGTGCCGATCGACGTCTTGATCCGCAGCTTCAGCACCTCAGCCGCGGCCAGGCAGGTCGCGAGATCGACGTCCGGGTGCCGCTCGATCCGCACCTTCAGCGCGTCGAGATGCCCCTGACGGGTGAGCTCCAGGACGAAATGCGGGGTGAGGGTCTCGATGCCGAGCGCGATCTCCTCGATCTGCGTCGGGAACAGGTTCACGCCGCGCAGGATGATCATGTCGTCGTCGCGGCCGGTGATCTTCTCCATCCGCCGCATCGCCGGGAACGCGGATCCGGGCAGCAGGCGGGTCAGATCCCTGGTGCGGTAGCGGATCACCGGGAAGGCCTGCTTCGTGAGCGAGGTGAACACCAACTCTCCCGGTTCACCGTCGGCGACGGGCTCGCCGGTCTCGGGATCGATGATCTCGGGCAGGAAATGATCCTCCCAGATGTGCGGGCCGTCCTTGGTGGCGACCGCCTCCATCGCGACGCCGGGGCCCATGACCTCGCTGAGACCGTAGATGTCGACCGCGTCGATGTTGAGCCGCTGCTCGATCTGGTGGCGCATCTCGTTGGTCCACGGCTCGGCGCCGAGGATTCCGACCTTGAGCGAGGTCGAACGCGGATCGATGCCCGCCTCCTCCATCGCGTCCGCGATCGTGAGCAGGTAGGTCGGCGTGCACATGATCGCATCGGGCTCGAAGTCGCGGATGAGCTGCACCTGCTTGGCGGTCTGCCCGCCCGACATCGGGATCACCGTTGCGCCGAGGCGCTCGATGCCCGCATGCGCACCGAGGCCGCCGGTGAACAGGCCGTAGCCGTAGGCGTTGTGCACCTTCCAGCCGGGCTGGACTCCGGCGGCGCTCAGCGAGCGGGCGATGAGGTCGGCCCAGTTGTCGAGGTCGGTCGCCGTGTAGCCGACGACCGTCGGACGACCGGTGGTGCCCGAGGAGGCGTGGATCCGGCGCACATCGGCCATCGGGACCGCGAACATGCCGAACGGGTAGTACTCGCGCAGGTCGTTCTTGGTGGTGAACGGGAGGCGCGCGATGTCGGCGAGTGTGCGGACGTCATCGGGGTGGATCCCCGCGTCCTGAAACGCCCGGCGGTAGAACGGCACGTTCTCGTAGGCGTGGCGCACGGACCACTGCAGGCGCTCTAGCTGCAGTGCGCGCAGCTGCTCGGGATCCAGCCGCAGCGCGTCGGCGTTCGTGACCCGGTCCGTCGCGATCTCGGTCATGCGTTCTCCTCGGTCCCTGAGCCCGCCTGCGGGAAAGGACGGTTCGTGGTGATGGAGCGGCCGCGGAACTCGGCGACGATATCGCCGGTCTCATCGGTCACCGTGATGTCGTACAGGCCCGTGCGGCCGTTGCGCGCCCGGCGCGACCCCGTGGCGGTGAGCACCTGGCCCTTCCGCGTGGACTTAAGGAACGTGATGTCCGCACCGGCGGCGACGGTCACCTGCTCGTCCTCGTTGCAGACGATTGCGAACGTCGTATCGGCGAGCGCGAAAACCAGCCCGCCGTGCGTGATGCCGAAGCCGTTCAGCATGTCGTCGCGCACGGTCATCGAAACCACGGCGCGGCCCGGCTCATCCACCTCCACGCGCATACCGAGAGCGGTCGACGCGCGATCGCGTCGCATCATCGGGCGAAGTTCGGTGACGGGCTCTGCCATCGGTTCTCCTTCGAACGGGTGGGTGCGGATCCGGTTCGAGAAGAGCTGTTCTTCTGCGAACGTTTCGAGTGTGCCATAATTACTGTACGAACGGTAGGTAATTCACACGCTGTTGAACCAGCACAGGGAGTCGACGATGACTGTTCCACCGGTGGCCGAGGTGCGGGACCTCGACGCGCAGGCCCTCTTCGACGAGCTCGTCGAGAACGAGCAGCGCATCGAGCCGCGCGACTGGATGCCGGAGGCGTACCGCAAGACGCTGATCCGGCAGATCTCCCAGCACGCGCACTCCGAGATCATCGGGATGCAGCCCGAGGGCAACTGGATCACGCGCGCACCGAGCCTGAAGCGCAAGGCGATCCTCATGGCGAAGGTGCAGGACGAGGCGGGGCACGGGCTCTATCTCTATTCCGCCGCCCAGACGTTGGGCATCACACGCGATCAGATGATGCAGCAGCTCATCGACGGCAAGGCGAAGTACTCCTCGATCTTCAACTACCCGACGCCGACCTGGGCCGACATGGGCGCGATCGGCTGGCTCGTCGACGGCGCCGCGATCTGCAACCAGGTGCCGCTGTGCCGTGCGTCGTACGGGCCGTACGGGCGCGCGATGGTGCGCATCTGCAAGGAAGAGTCCTTCCATCAGCGGCAGGGGTTCGAGATCCTGCTCACCCTCATGCAGGGATCCGAGGAGCAGCGCGCCATGGCACAGGACGCGGTGAACCGCTGGTACTGGCCGGCGCTCGCGATGTTCGGCCCTCCCGATGACCAGTCGCCGAATTCGGCCCAGTCGATGCAGTGGAAGATCAAGCGCTTCTCGAACGACGACCTGCGCCAGCGCTTCGTCGGCATGCTCGTGCCGCAGGCCGAGATCCTCGGTGTGACGCTGCCGGATCCCGAGCTCCGCTACGACGAGGAGACCGGCCAGTACGCGATGGGCGAGATCGACTGGGACGAGTTCTTCGAGGTGGTGCGCGGCAACGGTCCGTGCAACGCCGAGCGGCTGCAGCGTCGCCGCGACGCGCACGAAGAGGGCGCGTGGGTGCGCGAGGCGGCCGCGGAGTACGCCCGCAAGCAGGCCCTGCGGCAGGAGGTGGCAGCATGACCACCCCCGGAGCGTCCCCCGAGGAGACCTGGCCCATGTTCGAGGTCTTCGTGCGTGCGAACCGCGGACTCAGCCACGTGCACGTCGGATCCCTGCACGCCCCCGACGCCGACATGGCGCTGCGCAACGCGCGCGACCTGTACACCCGGCGCAACGAGGGCACGTCGGTCTGGGTCGTCCCGGCCGACGCGATCACCACCAGCGACCCCGACGACAAGGGCGCGTTCTTCGAGAGCCCCGCCGGCAAGAACTACCGCCACGCCGTGTACTACACGGCCTCCGAGGGGGTGCCGCACCTGTGAGCGCCCACGACCTGGAAGGCACGGTGGACCCGCACGGCGACGTCTCGGTCGACGAGCTCGCGCTCGCCGAGGAGCTCGCCGGTTCGGGGGAGCGCGCCGGATCCGCCGACATCGCCGAATACGCGCTGTGGCTGGGCGACGACGCGCTGATCCTCTCGCAGCAGCTCGGCGCCTGGATCACCTATGCCCCCGAGCTCGAGGAGGATGTGGCGCTCGGCAACATCGCCCTGGACCTGCTCGGGCACGCCCGCTCGTTCCTCCGGTACGCCGGATCCTGGGACGGGCGCAGCGAGGACGACCTCGCCTACTTCCGCGACGAGGCGGAGTTCCGCAGCTGCTGGCTCGTGGAGCAGCCCAACGGCGACTTTGCGCAGACGATCGCGCGGCAGCTCCTCGTCAGCACGTACATGCTCGAGCTGTACTCCGCCCTGCGCGCCAGCACGGATCCGACGTTCGCCGCGATCGCCGAGAAGGCCGTCAAGGAGGTCGACTACCACCGCGACCACGCCGTGCAGTGGACGCTGCGCCTGGCCGGTGGCACCGACGAGTCCCGCGCCAGGATCGTCCGCGCCGTCGCGGACGTCTGGCCCTACGCCGCCGAGCTCTTCCGCGACGATGCGCTGATCGACCGCCTCGGCGACGCCGCGGTGCGCCCCTCGTCGCTGCGCGCAGGGTTCGACGCGGTCATCGACGCCGTCTTCGCCGAGGCCGGGCTCGAGGTCCCGGCGGGGTCCGACTCGGCCGGCGGCGGACGGCACGGATCCCACGCCACGCCGCTCGGGCACCTGCTGTCCGAGATGCAGGTGCTCGCGCGCCGCCACCCGGGGGCGACATGGTGACCACCTCCACCCCTCGCTCCACTTCCACCCCTCGCTCCACCTCCGACCCTCGCTCCACTCCGCTCGCTGGTCGCGAATTGTCGCCATCGATGCGGAATGACGGCGATTCGCGACCAGCGAGCGAGCTCGGCGCCCCCGGATCGCGCGAGCGCGCCTGGGAGGCAGCGGCCGCGGTGAAGGATCCGGAGGTGCCCGTGCTGACCATCGAGGATCTCGGGGTGCTGCGCGATGTCGTCGTCGACGGCGACCGGATCCGCGTGGACATCACCCCGACCTACAGCGGCTGCCCGGCGATGGATGCGATCCGGGACGACGTCGAGCTCGCCCTCGTCCGCGCGGGTTTCGACAGCGTCGAGGTGCGCCTGGTGCTGGCTCCCGCCTGGACGACGGACTGGATGAGCGACGAGGGCAAGCGCAAGCTCACCGAGTACGGCATCGCCCCGCCCAGCGGCCACGCGGCCCTGCGACGGGCGCAGGGGCCGGTGCGCGTCTCGCTCGGCGTGCGCTGTCCGCGCTGCGGATCCCTGGACACCCGCGAGCTCTCCCGCTTCGGCTCGACGTCGTGCAAGGCGCTCTACGAGTGCCGCGCGTGCCTCGAGCCCTTCGACCACTTCAAGGCGATCTGATGACGCTCTGGCACCTCGACACGCCGTCGCCCGCCCGCGCCACCGATGCCGCCGCCACCGAGCGGGTCGCCGGGGCGCTTCTCAACAGCGTGGTCGGCGGCTCGTCAAGGGGCGCAGGCGCCCCGGCATCGCCCCGCCGGCGCACCCGCTTCCACACCCTCGCCGTGCAAGAGGTGCGACCGCTCACCGATGAGGCCATCGAGGTGACCTTCGCGGTGCCGGAGGAACTGGCAGGGGAGTTCGACTACCTCGCCGGGCAGCACGTCGCCCTGCGCGCCGAGCTGGACGGGCACGAGGTGCGACGCTCCTACTCCCTCTGCCGTCCGCCGTCGCCCGGATCCGTCAGCGTCGCGATCAAGCGCGACCGCGGAGGCCGCTTCTCCACGTGGGCGCAGAGCGAGTTGCACGCGGGCGACCGCATCGACGTGATGAGTCCGCAGGGGACCTTCACCTCGGCGCTCGCCGCCCTCGACGAGGCGCACGTCGTCGGCATCGCCGCGGGGTCGGGCATCACGCCGCTCATGGCGCTCGCCGCGACGGTGCTCGCGCGCTCCGCGACCAGCCGCTTCACCCTCGTCTACACGAACCGCCGGGCGACCGACGTGATGTTCCTGGACGACCTCGCCGACCTCAAGGACCGCTATCCGGCGCGCTTCGCGGTGCACCACGTCCTCACCCGCGAGCAGCGCTCGGCTCCACTGCTGTCGGGCCGCATCGACGAGGAGCGCCTGCGCGGCATCCTCGACGCGCTCGTGCTGCCGGCGACCGTCGACGAGTGGTTCCTGTGCGGGCCGTTCGACCTCGTGCAGCTCTGCCGCGACACCCTCGCCGACATCGGCGTCGAGTCCGCGCACGTGCGCTACGAGCTGTTCACGACGGGTGAGCCGGGGCAGGAGCGTCCCGAAGCTGGGCGTCCTGTCGAGGTGCGCGAGGACGAGCCCGTGCGCACGATCGAGTTCACCCTCGACGGCCAGTCCGGCTCCGTGGACACCCCGGTGTCCGCGAACGAATCGATCCTCAACGCAGCGCTCCGCGTGCGTCCCGACGTGCCGTTCGCCTGCGCGGGCGGCGTGTGCGGCACGTGCCGCGCCCGCCTCGTCGACGGATCCGTCACGATGACCGAGAACTATGCGCTCGAGCAGGACGAGCTCGACCGCGGCTACGTGCTCACCTGCCAGTCCCACCCCACGACGGATCGCGTCGTGGTCGACTACGACGTCTGAGCGCGCGGGCCCTGCCTCTTCGACAAGCTCAGCCCCGTTCGACAAGCCCAGCGACCAAGGAGGAACCATGATCGACCTCGCGATCGACGGCGCCGTCGCCCACATCACGCTGAACAATCCGGCCAAGCTCAACGCCCTCGACGAGCAGGCCGTGCGCGACCTTGGAGACGCCTACGCCGAGGCGGAGCGGGCTGGGGTGCGCTCGCTCGTGCTGACCGGCGAGGGCCGGGCGTTCTGTGCGGGGCGCGACATCTCGGGCGTCGACCCGCGCGACGACGATGTGATGGGCTATCTCGACGGGATCGTCACGCCCGTGCTGCAGCGCATGTCGGCGTTCCCGGCGCCCACCTTCGCGGCGGCGCAGGGCGCGTGCCTCGGGGTGGGCCTGGGCCTGCTCATCGCGACCGATGTCGTCTATGTCGCCGACACCGCGAAGATCGGATCCCCGTTCGCCGCCCTCGGCGCGACGCTCGACTCGGGCGGGCACGCGCTGTTCGTGGAGCGGCTCGGCGCGCACCGCACCCTCGACCTCATCTACTCCGGACGGCTGATGAGCGGATCCGAGGCGGTGACCGCGGGGCTGTTCTCGCAGGCGATGCTCCCCGAGATGGTGCACGAGGCCACCCTCGAGGCTGCCGCGCGCGCGGCGAAGGGCGCGACGGCCGCTTTCGTCGCGAGCAAGCGCCTCGTCGCCGCTCTCCGCGACGAGCGTCTCGGGCTGTGGCAGTCGATGCGCCAGGAGAACGCGGCCCAGGCGGCGCTCTGCGACACGGATGACTACCGCGAGGGCTTCGCCGCATTCCAGGAGAAGCGCCCGCCGCTGTTCGAAGGGCACTGAGCTCGCGCGAGATCGCGGGCCGCAACGATCTGCACAGCCTGCGACGATCTGCACACGCCGTGCGGGCTATCCGTGTGCAGATCGTCGCGCCGTGTGCAGATCGTCGCAAGGCGGAGGGGAGCCGATGGGCGGCTCGCCCCCTCGGACTACGCTGGACCGTGCTGCTCCGCCAGGAACGGCGGACAGGAGCGAGTGTGGGCGAGGGCGCCGTCGAGCGGATGCGGGGGCCGCGCGCCTACGCGTCCTTCATCGGGATCGGGCTCGCCGCGGGCCTCCTCTCCGGCCTCTTCGGGGTCGGCGGCGGCACGGTCATCGTCCCGCTGCTCGTGCTGCTGCTCGCGTTCGACCAGCGGCTGAGCGCGAGCACGTCGCTTGCCGCGATCGTGCCGACCGCGCTCGTGGGCGTCGTCTCGTACGCCGTCCACGACTCGGTGGCGTGGATCCCGGCGCTGATCCTCGCGGTCGGATCCGTCGTCGGGGCGCAGATCGGCACCCGCCTGCTGCCGCGGATCTCCCAGACGGTGCTGCGCTGGTGCTTCGTCTGCTTCCTCGTGGTCGTCATCGTGAGCCTGTTCCTGGTCATCCCTTCGCGGGGCGCGGTGCTCGAACTGACCTGGGTGACCGGCCCGCTGCTGCTCGTGCTGGGCCTGTTCACGGGCGTGCTCGCGGGCCTGATCGGGGTCGGCGGAGGGATCGTGGTCGTCCCGGCGCTCATGCTGGCGTTCGGCACGAGCGACCTCGTCGCGAAGGGCACCTCGTTGCTCATGATGATCCCGACCGCGATCTCCGGCACGATCGGCAACCTGCGCAATCACAACGTGGATCTGGTCGCCGCAGCCTTCATCGGCCTCTCCGCCTGCACGACCACGGCGCTCGGCGCCTGGCTCGCGACGCTCATCGACCCGTTCGTGGGCAACGTCCTGTTCGCGGTGTACCTGGCCTTCATCGCGGTGCAGATGGCGATGAAGGCGATCCGCGGGCGGAGGCCCCGCACCGCCTGAGCGACGGCTCGGCGAGGGATCAGCCCCGCTCGGTAGGATCGAGGGGTGCCCGTGAATCCTGAACTGGTCGGCCGGGAGTTCCCGCCGACGGCCCCGTATCTCGTCGGTCGTGAGAAGGTGCGCGAGTTCGCGCGCGCCGTGTTCGCCGATGCCCCGCAGCACACCGACGTCGAGGCGGCTCGGGCGCTCGGGTTCGCCGACGTCGTCGCTCCGCCCACCTTCGCGATGGTCATCCAGGACCTCACGCTGCAGCAGCTGCTGGGGCTGGAGGACTCCGGGATCGTGCTGTCGCGCACGATCCACGCCGAGCAGCGCTTCTCCTACACGCGTCCGATCGTCGCCGGCGACGAGCTCACCGCGCAGCTGACCGTCACAGGGATCCGCGCGATGGGCCCCGCGGCGATGATCACCAGCGACGCCGAGATCCGCGACGCCGCGGGCGAGCACGTCGTAACCGCCACGTCGGTGCTGCTCGTGAGCGACGTGCCCGCCGAGACCGAGGAGGCCGCCGCGTGAACGTCGGAGACATCATCGCCGCGCGCACCGTGCACCTCACGCGCGAGTCGCTCGTGCGCTACGCCGGCGCGTCCGGCGACTTCAACCCGATCCACTACCGCGACGACATCGCCGCCGAGGTGGGTCTGCCCGGCGTGCTCGCGCACGGCATGCTCACCATGGGCGTCGCCTCGTCCGTCGCGATCGCCGCGCTTCCCGGCACCGCACGCGTGCTGGACTACGGCGTGCGCTTCGCCCGCCCCGTCGTTGTCGACCCGCAGGACGGTGCCGACGTCGCGATCACCGCGAAGGTCGGTGCGCTCGACGAGACCGCGGTGCGGATCGACCTCGTCGTCAAGCACGCCGACACCACGGTGCTCGTGAAGGCGCAGCTGCGCGTCGCGGCGGACTCGCTCTGACATGGCGGAGATCGATCCGATGCGCCTCGCCGAGCTGACCACGCTGCAGACCGGCGCGGCTCCCGCCCGCATGATCGACGCCACCACCCAGGACGAGCTCGTCGCGGTGCTCCGTGAGGTGTGGGCGACGGGCGACGAGTGGTTCGTGCTGGGCGGCGGATCGAACCTCTTCGCGGGGGACGCACCCTTCGACGGCACCGTGATCCGCATCCGCACGAACGGCATCGAGGAGCTGGAGTCCCCGCACCCCGGAAGGATCCGGCTGCGCGCGCAGGCCGGGCACGACTGGGACGCGCTGGTCGCCTACGCGGTCGAGCGCGGCTACGCGGGCGTCGAGGCGATGTCCGGGATCCCGGGCACCGTCGGCGCAGCCCCCGTGCAGAACATCGGAGCGTACGGCCAGGAGATCCAGGAGACCCTCGTCGAGGTCGAGCTGCTCGACGAGCACTCGGGCGAGGTCGTCGTGACTCCGGCCTCCGAACTCGGCCTCGGCTTCCGCACCTCGGTGCTCAAGCACCACTACGGATCCGTCGCCGAGCGCCGCGCGGTGATCCTCTCCGTCACGCTCGATCTCGCGGTCACGGGCGACGCCGGACGCCTGGTGCGCGGTGAACAGCTGCGCCGCGCGCTGCAGCTCACGGGCGACGACCCCGTGCCTCTGGCCTGGGTGCGCGAACGGATCCTGTCCACCCGCGCCGCGAAGGGCATGCTCTTCGATCCGGCGGATCCCGATACGCACGGCGCCGGATCCTTCTTCCAGAACGCGATCGTGCCGGAGGCGGTGGCGCGCACGCTGCCACCCGAGTGTCCGCGCTGGCCGGTGACGCCCGACCTCGACACGGTCACCGTGATCCCGCTCGACTCGTACTACGGTCTGTCGCCGAAGCCCGAGGCGCCCCCGAGCGACGTCAAGGTGAGCGCGGCGTGGCTCATCGAGCACGCCGGCATCCGCAAGGGATTCACGCTGCCGCGTTCGCGCGCGGGGGTCTCCACGAAGCACGCACTCGCGCTCACGAACCGCGGCGGGGCGACGGCGGGGGAGATCGCCGAGCTCGCCCGGTTCATCCAGAACCGGGTGCATTCCGAGTTCGGCCTGCTGCTGCAGCCCGAGCCGGTGCTCGTCGACGTCGAGCTCTAGGCTCGAAGGGTGCTCGCGACCCTCACCGGCTTCGCCGTCGTCGGCCTCGCGATCCTCGTCGGGTACGTGATCGGTCGCATCGACCTGCTGGGCCCGCATGCTCGCGAGGTGCTGAGCCGGCTGACGTTCTTCGTGCTGTCGCCGTTCCTGCTGTTCTCCGTGCTGGCCCGGGCCGATGCGCACGTGCTGTTCTCCTCCCTGCTGCCGGTGTCCGCGATCGCCGCAGCGGCCGTGATCGCGGTGTACGCGCTGGTGGCGAAGGTCGTCTGGAAGCGCAGCGTGGGCGAGACGGTGATCGGAGCGCTGTCTTCGGGGCAGGTGAATTCGAACAACATCGGCATCCCGCTGTCGCTCTACCTGCTCGGCAGCGCCGCGTATCCGGCGCCGGTGATCCTCATGCAGCTGCTGGTGTTCACGCCGATCTCGCTGACCATCCTCGACACGGTCACCGCCGGCCGCACGTCGGTGTGGCGCACCGTGGTGCGCACCGCGACCAACCCGATCATCCTGGGATCCGCGCTCGGCACCCTGGTCTCGGTGCTGGGGATCGAACTGCCCCCGATCGTCCTCGAGCCGATCACCCTGCTCGCGAACGCCTGCGTGCCGGTGCTGCTGATCAGCTACGGCATCTCGCTGCACGGCCAGAAGGTGCTCGGTGCGGCCGGACATCGCAGGGACGTGCTGCTGGCGAGCGCGCTGAAGCTGCTCGTCATGCCCCTGCTCGCCTGGCTGCTGGCGCAGTTCGTGTTCGGCCTGTCCGCGCACGCGGTGCTGATCGTGGTCGTGCTGGCGGCGCTGCCGACGGCGCAGAACGTGTTCAACTACTCCCAGCGCTACGGCGTCGGCGAGGCGACGTCGCGCGACACGGTGTTCCTCACGACGATCGGATGCGTGCCGGTGCTCCTCGGCGCCGTCCTGCTGCTCGGCTGAGGTCGGAGCCCGGGCGTACGCTCGCAGCATGACCGGACTCGTGCCCTACATCCTCTTCCCCGGGACCGCCGCCGATGCGCTGCCGTTCTATCAGGCGATCTTCGGCGGCGAGGCGGTGATGCACACCTACGCCGAGTTCGGGCGCGGGGACGGCCCGGGCGATGCGATCGCGCACGGCATGCTCGTCCGCGGCCCGGTCGAGCTCGCCGCCGCCGATGCCGGGCCCGACGACGACGCCGTGCACATGAACGGCCTGTTCTTCTCGCTGCTCGGCACCGCGGATCCGGAGACCCTCACGCGCTGGTTCGCGCAGCTCGGCGACGGCGGCCGTGTGATCGACCCGCTGCAGCAGCGCCCGTGGGGCGATCACGACGGCACCCTCGTGGACCGCTTCGGCGTACGCTGGCTCATCGGCTACGAGGGCTGAAGGCACGACGTAGGCCCGTCGTCCGGCCGGGGCGCGGTCCGGCCGGACGAGGGGACAGGCGCTACTTCCAGATGGATCCGAGCCGCCAGCCGGTCATGGTGTCGAGCGTCGCCGTGCCTCCGGTCGCGAAGAAGCTGACGCCGGTGCTCGCCGGATCCGGGAACACCTGGTCCGTCAGCGTCACCTGCCCCTGATCGGCGTATACCTCGACCGTGTCGCGATCGACCAGGATCCGCAGCGTCACCCCGCCGTGGTCGAGGGCGAGGGGAGCCGTCTTGACGTTCGGGAACGCCGAACTGAAGCTCGCATCCCCTGATTCCGTCCGGTCGAGGAACAGCCGGCCGTTCACGGTGTCGTATCCGATCCGGGTGCGCTGCCCGTTCCCCGTGCGCACGTCGAGCCCGAAGGTCTTCGCGTCACCGGCGCTCAGGTGCGTCGTGAGGTCCAGCGTCGACCCGCTGATCGCGAGCGGCGCCGAGCCGTCCGACGCGGTGACCCCGCGCGCCTTCACCGGCGCACCCGTTCGCAGCGAGGCGATGTCCGCCACGGGTTGCTGCACGAGCTGCACCCTGCCGTCGATCGTGGCCAGCTTCATCGTGCGGGGCAGGCTCTCCGCGCCCATCCAAGGGCTGGTCGGCACCTGACCGGCGTAGTCCCAGTTGCTCATCCAGGCGACGCCGATCCGCTGCCCGCGCGGTGCGCCGTCCCAGGTCGCGAAGGCGTAGAAATCAGAGCCGAAGTCGACCCAGTGCGCCCGCTCGTTCGTGCTCAGAGCGGGCTGATCGCTCAAGCTGAAATCGTCCGCGAGGATGTGGCCCCAGCCGCCGGTGTTGTCGTCCACGATCTGGAGCTGCGCCTGCTTGCCCTGCAGGTCGCTGAGGTTCCACGACGTCCAGTCGAGCGCCTCGCTGTTCGCACCGCTCGCGGAGCGCACCACTTGGCCGTCCACGAGGAGATTGACGCTCGTCTGGACCTCCCACGGCTGCACCGCGCTGTCGGCGAAAAGGATGTCGCCCACCATCAGATGGCCCCAGCCGGTCGAGCCGTCGCTCTGGTCCACCACCTGGATCTGTGCCTGCTGGCCCTGGTACTGCGAGACATCCCAGTTGTTCCACCCGAGCGAGCCGCTGTTGTTGCCCGTCGCGGTGGCCACGACCTGGCCGCCGACGAGGAGGTTCACCGCGGTCGGGTTCGCGCCGCCCCACGGGTGCTCGCCGCCGGCGGTCTGCAGGTCGATGAAGGGACTCGACACCGTGAAAGTCGGCGAGGTGATCGTGCCCGTGCCGCCGTCGCCGTCCGGCGGCCACGTGTCGAGCGCCTTCGCGGCGATCTGGCCGCCCAGCGGACCGGTGGACGGACCCGAGTTCGTGAACGAGCCTGTTCCCGTCCAGCCGAGGTCGGCGTAACTGCTGGTGCCCGGGGTCGACCAGTCGGCGAACACCGTGTGCGCGGGCAGGGTTCCGGCCGGTACGGCGCCGGTGACGTACGGGTGGTTCCCGCCGCCGACCTGGAAGTTCAGGTGGTTCTTCGCGATCGTGAACGCCGGCGAGGTGAGGGTTCCTGTGGATCCGTCGCCGCCGTTGAAGCTGTTCACGAGGTGGGTGCCGTCGAAGCCCGTGACCGGTTGCTGGTCTGGCAGTGCGCCGGTCGCGGGCTCGGCCCCGAACGCCGTACCGGTCGTGGTCCAGTCGCCGTAGCTCCCGGAGTCGAACGCGTCGAGTGCCGTGCCGGCGGGCGGGGTGTACGTCGCCGGGTCGTCGGACGTGAACGTCGTGCCGTCGAAGTCGCCGGTGAAGTACTGCACACCGGTGCTGCCGACGCTGACGCTCATCACCCACTTGACGTTCTTCTTGTCACCGTCCACCGGCATCGGGTACAGGTCTGGGCACTCCCACACTCCGCTCACTGAGCCGCCGGGACCGAAGTCGCTGAGGTGGCTCCAGTTCTTCAGGTCTGGCGAGGAGTAGATCGCCACCTTGTGCTGGTCGGAGAGACTGACCACCATTCGCCAGGCGTGGGCGGGCTCGTACCAGAACACCTTCGGGTCGCGGAAGTTCACCGAGTTCAGGTCGAGGACGGGGTTGCCGTCGTAGCGCGTCCAGGTGCGCCCTTTGTCCGTGCTGTAGGCGATCGACTGCTTCTCGACGTTCGTGCCGTCCTGCACGCTGGTGTACATCGCGACCATCGGCGGGTTCTTCGCTGTGCCGAAACCGCTCGTGTTGCCGGTGTCGATCACGGCGCTGCCCGAGAAGAACGTGCTGCTGCCGGCATCATGCGCGGGGCCGCTCACCGGGATGTCGGTCCAGTGGACGAGGTCGGTGCTCGTCGCGCCCTTCCAGGTGCCGAAGCTGAACAGGTAGTACTGGCCGGCGTCGTAGACGAGCCCGTTCGGGTCGCCGATCCATCCGGTCGGCAGGGTGTAGTGGAACTGCGGGCGGTAGGGCTCGTCATAACCCGCTGAGCCGGGCGCGGGTGGTGCGGCGGCGGCGGCGCTGAGCGCTGGCGCGGTGAGTGCCGCGGCGACCAGGGCGGACGCCACGGCGACGGCGGTGCGACGCCGTCGGGGGGAGCTCGACATCGGGGGAACCTCCTTGTTCGGAACCGGGGAATTGCTATTTCGATTAAGCGCTAATTCGATTTAACACAGGGTTCATCGTGGCTCGTTTCCGCTGTCGGCGCAAGGGTGGATCCGCGCGGGGCCGCAGCGGATCCGGATCAGGGAGACCGAGGGGCTGCGACCGAATCCCGTTCGACGAGTTCGCCGTGCACGTCCTGGCGCGGCGGAACGGACGAGCCGGAGATCAGCGCGAGCAGAGCGTCGGCGCCCTTCAGCCCGAGCTCGTAGAACGGAAGGCGCACGGTGGTCAGGGCGGGCCGCACGCTCCCGGCGAGCTCCTCCTGGTCGTCGTAACCCACCAGCGACACATCGCCGGGCACATCGAGTCCCTGCGACTGCGCGGCCAGGAGGGCGCCCAGTGCGATGCGATCGTTGCCGCACAGCAGAGCCGTGGGGCGATCCTCGGCCTGCAGCAGGGCCAGGGCGCGATCGTATCCGGAGTCGATCGTGTACGGGCCGGGGACGATCGAGCCGCGGCGTACGGCGAGGCCGGCAGCGCGCATCTCCTTGCGGAACGCGGTCGTGCGCTCCTGCGCCGCCCAGTCGCCGTCACCGGGAAGGGCGACGATGTTGCGATGGCCCGCGGCGAGCAGGCGGCGGATGGCCAGAGCTCCGCCGAAGCGCTCTGCGGGGCGGACCGACGGGATCCGCGGTTCGCCGGGCGCGGGGAAGCAGTTCACGAGTACAGAGGGGACCGACGCCAGCTCAGGCAGGGGTGCGATCTCGCGCGTCACGGTGGAGGCGAAGATCAGGCCGTCGACGCGACGATCCAGCAGTTCGCGCGCCGCGGCGCCGCCGAGGTCGGCATCGCCCCGCGTGTTGACCAGCAGCAGTACGCGCCCCGAGCGACGAGCCGCGTCTTCCACGGCGCGAACGATCTGGCCCGCGAACGGGGACGACGCGATCCCGTCGGTCAGCATCCCGATGGAGTGGGTCTGCTGCAGTCTCAGCTGTCGTGCCGTCAGGTTCGGGCGAAAGCCGAGTTGCGCGGCCGCTTCCAGGACCTTTGCCTGCGTGGCCGCGGAGATACGGCCGTCCTTGCGCTCGTTGAGCACGAAGGACACGGCAGTCGGCGACACCCCCGCCGCGCGAGCGACGTCTCGCATCGTCGGGCGGCGGGAGGTGCCGTCATCTGCCATCGAGGCTCAGGAGGCGAACAGGCGCTGCAGGCGCTGGACGCCCTCGAGCAGCTGGTCGTCGCCGAGCGCGTACGACATGCGGATGTAGCCGGACGGGCCGAACGCCTCGCCCGGGACCACGGCCACCTCGGCCTGGTCGAGGATGAGGTCGGCGAGCTCGAGCGAGGTCGTCGGGGTCACGCCGCCCCAGGTGCGTCCGAGCAGGCCCTGCACGTCGGGGTAGACGTAGAAGGCGCCGGTCGGGTTCGGCACCACGAGGCCGTCGATCTTGGACAGCTCGGCCACGATGAGCTTGCGGCGGCGGTCGAACGCCTCGCGGAACTGCTCGGCCTCGGTCTGCGGGCCGTTGAGGGCGGCGATCGCGGCGCGCTGGGCGACGTTGTTCACGTTGCTCGTCAGGTGGGACTGCAGGTTGCCGGCGATCTTGATGGCGTCGGCGGGCCCGACCATCCAGCCGACTCGCCAGCCGGTCATCGCGTACGTCTTGGCGACGCCGTTGACCAGGATGGTCTGACCGGCGACCTCGGGCAGCGCCTCGACGACGGATGTCGCCTTTACGCCCTCGTAGGTGAGGTTCTGGTAGATCTCGTCCGAGATGATCCAGATCCCGTGCTCGAGCGCCCACGCGGCGATCGCGGCGGTCTCCTCGGGGGAGTACACCGATCCGGTCGGGTTGGACGGCGAGACGAACACCAGCACGGTCGTGCGATCGGTGCGCGCGGCCTCGAGCTGGTCGACCGTGACCTTGTACTCCTGGTCCGCGCCGGCGAAGACCTCGACCGGCACGCCGTCGGCGAGGCGGATCGCCTCGGGGTAGGTGGTCCAGTACGGCGCGGGCAGCAGCACCTCGTCGCCGGGGTTCACCACGGCCTGGAAGGCCTGGTACACGGACTGCTTGCCGCCGTTGGTGACGATCACCTGGCTGGGCGAGACCTCGAGGCCGGAGTCGCGCAGCGTCTTCGCGGCGATCGCCTCGCGCAGCTCGGGCAGGCCGGCGGCAGGGGTGTAGCGGTAGTTCGCCGGGTTCGCGAGGGCCTCGGCCGCCGCGTCCACGATGAACTGCGGGGTGGCGAAGTCGGGCTCGCCCGCGGCGTACGAGACGACGGGCTTGCCCTCGGCCTTGAGGGCCTTGGCCTTGGCATCCACCTTCAGCGTGGCGGACTCGGCGATGGCGGAGAGTTTGCGGGAGAGAGGTGCGCGTTCGGTCACGCCACCAGCGTACTCGCGCGCCTGTCGGGAGAAATGGCCATGACGTACAAAGCACAGGCGTCGTTCTCCGTCGTGGCGAACAGGTGCGTATGTCGGATCGGGCATACGTCGGCGACCACCGGATCCGGCATTCATCAGCGGCCGGTGGTGCGGTATCCGGTCGCCGTCAGGTCAGGAACGACGGCGGGACGGCGCAGTAGTCGGCCAGGCGCCGTGTGGGCGCTTCGGGATCCGTCACGTCGACCAGCGCGGTGGCCGCCGTATGCGGCACCTCGTCGCCGTCGATGAGCCAGATCGAGAAGTGCCACAGTCCGCGGGTGCGCTCGGCGAGCAGGCCGGTCGTGCCGGAGACGATCTGGACGACGTCCGCACCGGCGGCGCGGAAGGGCGCCACGATGTCGGACCGCAGGCCGGCCTCGTCGCGGTCGTCCTGGGCGGCGACGGCCACCTCGATGCCTCGGGTGCGCAGCACATCGGCGAGTTCCTCGGCGAAGGCGGCCGAGCGCTCCGCGGATGGGCTGGCGACCGCGAGCAGCCGCGCTCCACGGGGATAGTCGCGGAGGAACTCTTCGGCGAGGTCGTCGAAGAGGGGGCGCATGGCAGGCCGGGCGGTCATGCCTCCAGCGTAGGCGCGGTCACCGCCCATGCGGCGCGATCCCGGTCTGCGGATTCCGGCGCTCGGATCCGGGCCCGCACGGAGGATCTCGGCGCGCGGATCCGGCCGGGCTGATCAGGTGACGGCGTCGCGCTCCTGGAACTCGGGAGCGCGCCACAGCTCCTCGTCGAGCACCCGGCGCAGGATCTCCACGGCGTCCCACACGTCGGCGTGGCCCAGATACATGGGGGTGATCCCGAATCGCAGCACCTCCGGTTCGCGGTAGTCGCCGATCACGCCATTCGCGATGAGCGCCTTCATCACCGCGTAGCCCTCGGGGTGGCGGAAGGAGACGTGGCTGCCGCGCTGGGCGTCGTCGCGCGGCGTGATGAGCGTGAGCGGGTGGTGCGCGAGCCGGGTCTCCACCAGCCGGATGAAGAGCGTCGTCAGCGCGAGGGACTTGCGGCGCAGCGCCTCCTGGTCGACTTCGAGGTGCATGTCGAGCCCGACCTCCATGGTGGCCATCGACAGGATCGGCTGGGTGCCCACGAGGAAGCGCCGACCACCCGGAGCGGGGGCGTAGGAGTCGGTCATCGCGAACGGGCGATCGTGCCCCCACCAGCCGGTGAGCGGCGTCTCGACCCGGTCGAGGTGGCGTTCGGCGACCCAGAAGAACGCGGGGGAGCCGGGGCCGCCGTTGAGGTACTTGTAGGTGCAGCCGACCGCGAAGTCCGCGCCGGCATCGGCGACGGCGACGGGCACCGCGCCGACCGAGTGGCAGAGGTCCCAGACGGCCAGGGCGCCCGCATCGTGGATCTGCGCCGTCGCCCCCGCCATGTCCCACAGGTGGCCCGTGCGGTAGTTGACCTGGGTGAGCAGCACCACGGCGACGTCCTCGTCGAGCCCCGCGTCGAGGTCCTCGGGCGCGTCGATCAGCCGCAGGGAGTAGCCGCGGTCGAGCAGGGCCATCAGTCCCTCGACGATGTAGAGGTCGGTGGGGAAGTTCTCCCGCTCCGATACGATGACCCGGCGCTCCGGGGCGTCCTGCTGCTGCAGCCGGATCGCGGCCGAGACCGCCTTGAAGACGTTGATCGAGGTGGTGTCGGTCGCGACGCACTCACCGGCGCCACCGCCGATGAGCCGGCCGATCTTCTCTCCGATCCGGAGGGGCAGGGCGAACCAGTGGTTCTTGTTCCAGCTGCCGATGAGGTCCGCGCCCCACTCGCGGCTGACGACGTCGGCCGCACGGGCGACGGCGTCGCGGGGGAGCGCGCCGAGCGAATTGCCGTCGAGGTAGACGATGCCCTCGGGGAGGGCAAAGCGCTCGCGGAGAGAGGCCAGCGGGTCGATCCGGTCGGCTTCTTGGCACTGCTCGCGGGTGATCGGCGCGGTATCCGTCATCGTGCAATCCTCCTCGGTCGTGGATCCGGCTCGGGCAGCCGGGATCCGGAGATCACGTTCCATGATGACGAATCATCGACACAGCGCCTAGGATTCCGACAGATATCCGAGATTCACGTTGAATTGCGATGGATCACCGGATCGATGAACGCCTCAGGAGGCACGATGCTGGACGGAATCCGGCTCACTGCGACGGATCGGCGGATCCTCGAGGAGCTGTCCCGTGACGGGCGGCTGTCGAACAAGGAGCTCGCCGCGCGGGTCGGCCTTCCCCGCTCGACCTGCCACGGACGGGTGCGCGCGCTCGAGGAGGCCGGCGTGATCCGGGGCTATCACGCCGAGCTCGACCCCGTGGCGGCCGGCGCCGGCGTCGAGGCGCTCATCATGGTCGCGGTCAAGGAGGATGCGCGGGATCAAGTGCCCGCCATCACGGCCCGCCTCCGCACGATCCCCGGTGTGCAGCGCGTCTACCTGATCGGAGGCGTGCACGACCTCGTCATCCACGTCGCCTGCGAGAGCGTCCCGGGGCTGCGCGACTTCCTGCGCACGCATCTCGGATCCGTGCCGGCGCTGGGGCAGACCCAGACCCAGCTCATCTTCGAGCAGCACGCCGGTGCCGCGGTCATTCCGGGGTGAGCAGCGAGCCGCTGCGCCGCCGCACGGCCGGACGCAGCCCCGGCACGAGCGCGGGCGTGCGCTCGGCGTAGCGCGCGTAGGGCTCGCCGAGCTCCGCACGCAGATCGCGCTCCTCGAACCGGATCCCGATCGCGATGTAGCCGCTGAACGCCGCAGCGAACAGCGCGTGGCCCCAGGTCATGATCGGCGTGACCCAGAACGCCAGGAGCAGGCCCAGCATGAGCGGGTGCCGCACGAGCGCATAGAGCCAGCGAGCCTGGAAGGCGGAGGCGGGCGGACGCCCCGACACGGCCTGACGGAGCCCGACGAAGCCCAGGTGGTCGATCAGGAACGTGGAGCCGATCGCGACGAGCCATCCGAGTGCGCAGACCGCCCACAGCGCGGTGCGCCAGGGCTCGGCGCCCACGTCCCAGATCACCGTCGGGATCGGCCGCCATTGCCACAGCACGAGCGCCAGCAGCGCGCTCGCCGCCAGCACGTACGTCGAACGTTCGACTCGCACGGGGAGCATCCGGGCGAACCGTCGCTTGGTCGAGGCGCGGGCGAACACCGAGTGGTGCAGCGCGAACACGGCCACCAGCAGCAGGTCGATGGCCACCGCGATCGGCCAGGCCGTGGCGGGCCCGCGGTCGACGGCGGTGGCGGGTCCGATATCGGAGAGGAACGCGACCGCCCGGACGATCACGGCCAGGAAGGCAAGATAGGCGACGGTGGCGTAGGCCGTGGCGAATACTCGCGTCATGACATCCCCGATCCGCGGTTGCTCACACCGGACGGCCGATGAAGCCGTGATCGATCGCGAACAGGCTCGCCCCGACCCGGTTCGCGACGCCGATCTTCGCGTAGGTGTGCTCGACGTGATTGCGTACGGTCTTCTCGCTGAGCGTCAGAACCGCGGCGATCTCGCGGTTGCTCCGCCCCTGCGCGACGAGCGTCAGGATCTCCGCCTCGCGAGGGGTGAGTCCGGCGGGAAGGGGCGGTCGTGTCCTCCGTGCACCGGTGTCGCCCGTCGCCGCCGCCGCGACCGCGGCGACCGCCTCCCCGTCGAGGTGCCCGGCGGCGACGCGCCGGCGCAGGCGTCCGATCGCCTCACCCGGTTCGAGCGCGGCACGGTACGGGCGCGGCTCGGTCGCCGCCCGGAACGCGACGGCGGCGGCGAGCAGGCGGTCGGACCGGGTGAGGCTCGTCCCGGGTGCTCCGGCCGGATAGCCGCTGCCGTCCAGGTGCTCGTGATGCGCGCGCACCAGGGCCGATTCGGCAGCGAGGCCCGGGATGCGCGCGAGCACGCGTCCCCCGAGGTACGGATGCATCCGCACCCGCTCCCAGTCGCCGTCGTCGAGCACGTCCGGCTTCGACCAGATCAGGTTCGACACGCCCAGTCGCCCGATGTCGTGCAGATGCGCCGCCCGCCGGAGGGTCGCGACCTCGTCGGCGGGCACGCCGATCTCGCGGGCCGCCGCACCCACGATCTCGGCGACCCCGCGCGAGTGCCCCAGCAGGAACGGGCACTTCAGGTCGGCGAAGTCGCCGATGGCGGCGACGGCGGCGTCGAGCGCATCGCCGTGCAGCACGTCGTCCCGATCGGGCGCGCACTCCAGGGCGGCGCGCCACGCGGCGGATCCGTGGGGGATGTCGAGCAGCGCGGCCGCATCGGCGGTGAACGCATCGACGATCAGGGGATCGAACTGTCCGCCTCGGCGCTCGCGGGCCATGCGGACCGCCGCTTCCGCTCCGCCGAGTCGATCGTGCACCTCGGCCGTGTCGGCGAGCTGCGCGATCCGCATCGCGATCGGGATCTCCTCACCTGCGAGCCCGCGCGGCAGGCCACGACCGTCGTATCGTTCGAAGGCCGCGGACACGGACTCTTGCACCGCTTGCGGGAGGCCGAGCCGCTCGGCCAGCAGCGCGGCCGAAAGGCAGTGCGAGTGCAGCAGCGTGCCGAGGCTGCCACGCGAGTCGATCATGAGCGCGGTGAGCGTCGTCGCGCGCTGAACGAGCGGGCGGCCCTGCGCGACGTGCTCGACCAGGAAGCGCAGGAACGGCAGCCCCGACCAGTCCACCAGGTAGGAGGCGCTGCGCACGGCGATGTCATCGCCGAACCAGCGCGCGTACTCCTGCGAGTCGGCCGTGCAGCCGATCCACATGAGCAGCGTCGCCTGGTAGGCGGCGCCGCGCTGATCATCGTCCAGGCCCAGCCGCGCGGCGAGGCGATCGGCGAGGAGCGCGGCGCGCATCATGTGCTCCGCCGGCTGGCCGAGGCCCAGGTCGATCGCGACGGAGACCGCCGCGATCATCTCGCCCCGGGTCGGAGCACCGGCTGTCGCGCCCACAGATCCATTGTCGGCGACGCGGTCCTGCAGGGCCAGAGACATCAGCGCGGCCGCGCATCCTCGGTGCGGCCGTCCTCGGGCACGATCACGGCCGTGTGCTCCGCGGCATCGAAGGCGCTGAACCGGGCGTCCCCCACGTAGAACAGCCCGTGCTGCGGCATCCAGAAGTCGCCGAGACGGCTCTGCCGGCTCAGCGCCCCGATCGGGCCGAGGTCCCTGCCGTGGATGGACGCCGTGCTCGCCGCGACGCGCCAGATCCGCGTCGGAACGACCTGGAAGCGCTGCCGATTGGGGGCGGCGCCGGCCATGCGCATCCGTCCGGTGCGCAGCATCGGCCGTGCCATCGGCCCCATGGCGCGCAGCAGCGGGTCGCTGCGGCGCGCGGCCGTGGGAAGAGCGGATCCGAGCGCGGACATCGTGCGGGTCGCCGGCGTCGCCCGCAGCCGGACGTCCCAGTCCAGCACGCCGGCGATCCGCACCCGGAGTCGGGCGGGATCGGTCCAGCTCAGATCGATCTCGGGCACGCGCTCGAACGTCGCGGCGGCGCTGAAGTAGCGCGGGCAGCTGTGCACCGGATCGGTGGTGGTGAACATGTGCCAGGCGCCGTCCGGAGCCCGGTGCCAGGCCGCTCGGTATGCCGGACCGATGCTGGTCCGGGTCATCACCCGCAGCGCAAGGCAGTCGCCGCCGCGGAACGTCAGGCCGAGCACGCCGAATCCGGTGAACCGCTCGTCGTCGCCCTCGGGAAGGCGAGGGTGGCCCGTCACCTGGACTGAGGCGGCCTGGGGAGTGCTGGTGGTGGACATGGATCCACCTTCGCGCGGCGGGGGCGCCAGCGCATGAGGCATCCGCCCCGACTTCCGGCGCGGATGGAGCCGACCTGCGCGGGACGTGTCAGCGCTCGACGAGCACGCCGTCCTCGTCGGCGTAGAGCCGGGCGCCGGGACAGAACTCCACGTCGCCGAAGCGCAGCATCACGTCGACCTGTCCGGTTCCTGTCTTGGCGCTCTTGCGCGGGTTGGTGCCGAGGGCCTTGACGCCCAGGGGGAGCCTGCCGATCGCAGCGCTGTCGCGGATCGCGCCGTGGATCACGACGCCTGCCCAGCCGTTCGCGACCGCGCTGGACGCGATCATGTCGCCCATCAGCGCCGTGCCGAGGGATCCGGATCCGTCGACGACCAGCACGGCGCCGTCGCCCGCGGTCGCGAGCAGGTCCTTCACGAGCTGGTTGTCCTGGAAGCAGCACACCGTGCGGATCGGGCCTTCGAAAGCGACGTTCCCGCCGAAATCGCGCAGCTGCAGGGCGAGGGACTGCAGCGTGTCTCCGTGCTCGTCGTAGAGGTCGGCGGTGGAGGTCATGGCAAGGATCCTTTCAGACGCGGTCGGCGGGACGTCTGCACGACGCGGGAACACCTGCACGAGCGGATCGGTCATCCGGTCGTGCAGGTGTTCCCCGATCGTGCAGAGGGTCAGCTGAACTGGTTCATCGTGTTGTGCTGACCGCCGGCCTTCAGGGCCGCGTCGCCGGCGAAGTACTCCTTGTGGTTGTCGCCGAGGTCGGATCCTGCCATGTTCTGGTGCTTGACCGTGGCGATCCCGCCGCGGATCTCGCGGCGCTGCACACCCTTGACGTAGGCGAGCATGCCCTCGTCGCCGAAGTAGCCCTTCGCGAGGTCATCGGTCGACAGCGCGGCCGTGTGGTAGGTCGGCAGGGTGATGAGGTGGTGGAAGATGCCGGCGCGGGCGGATCCGTCGCGCTGGAACGTGCGGATCTTCTCGTCCGCGAGACGCGCCAGCTCGGTGTCGTCGTACTCGACGCTCATCAGCTTGTCGCGATCGTATGCCGAGACGTCGGCACCCTGCGCGGCGAGGAGGTCGTACACCTGCTGACGGAAGTTCAGCGTCCAGTTGAACGACGGGCTGTTGTTGTAGACGAGCTTCGCATTCGGGATCACCTCGCGGATGCGGTCGACCATGCCCGCGATCTGCTCCACATGGGGCTTCTCCGTCTCGATCCACAGCAGGTCTGCACCGTTCTGCAGCGACGTGATGCAGTCCAGTACGCAGCGGTCCTCGCCGGTGCCCGGACGGAACTGGTAGAGGTTGCTGGCCAGGCGCTTCGGGCGCAGCAGCGTGCCGTCGCGCTTGATGACCACGTCGCCGTTGCCGAGCTCGCTGCCTGCGATCTCCTCGACATCGAGGAAGGAGTTGTACTGGTCGCCCAAGTCGCCCGGCTCCTGTGTCACGGCGAGCTTCTGGGTGAGCCCGGCGCCGAGCGAGTCGGTGCGGGCGACGATGACGCCGTTGTCGATGCCGAGCTCGAGGAACGCGTAGCGGACGGCGTTGAGCTTGGCGATGAAGTCCTCGTGCGGCACGGTGACCTTGCCGTCCTGGTGACCGCACTGCTTCTCGTCCGACACCTGGTTCTCGATCTGGATGGCGCACGCGCCTGCCTCGATCATCTTCTTGGCGAGAAGATAGGTCGCCTCGGGATTGCCGAAGCCGGCGTCGATGTCGGCGATGATCGGGACGACGTGGGTCTCGTAGCCGTCGATCTGGGACTGGATGAACTCCGCAGCGGTCTCGTCGCCGGCCCCACGGGCCGCGTCGAGCTGCGTGAAGAGCAGGTCCAGCTCTCGGGCGTCCGCCTGACGCAGGAACGTGTAGAGCTCCTCGATCAGGGCGGGCACCGCAGTCTTCTCGTGCATCGACTGGTCCGGCAGCGGCCCGAACTCGGAGCGGAGGGCGGCGACCATCCAGCCGGACAGATAGAGGTAGCGCTTGTTCGTCGTCTTGAGGTGCTTCTTGATCGAGATGAGCTTCTGCTGTCCGATGAAGCCGTGCCAGACGCCGAGCGACTGGGTGTACAGCGACGAGTCGGCGTCGTACTCCGTCATGTCGCGGCGCATGATGTCGGCGGTGTACTGCGCGATCTCGAGTCCGGTGCGGAAGCGGTTCTGCGCCCGCATGCGGGCCGCGGCCTCGGGGTCGATGGCGTTCCATCCGGATCCGGCCGCCGCCTTCAGCGCCTGGATGGCGTCGATGTCGTCCTGGTAGCGAGTCATGGTCATTCCTTCGTTCGTGGGCGATGGGTCGGGCGTCGAGGGGATCAGGCGGTCTCGACGAGGAAGCGGGAGTAGGCGGGCAGCGTCAGGAATGCCGGGAACTCGGGCTGCAGCGCCACCTCGCGGAACACCGCGGCGGCGTCCTCGAAGCGGTCGCCCTCGGTGCGGGGGGTCTCGGCGAGCACCTCGGAGATCAGACCCTCGACGTACTCGGCCGTGATGAGCACTCCGTCCTGGGTGGACTGGCCCTGGTGGATCCACTGCCACACCTGCGATCGGCTGATCTCGGCCGTCGCCGCGTCCTCCATGAGGTTGTCGATCGCGACGGCGCCCAGGCCGCGCAGCCACGCCTCGATGTAGCGGATCGCCACGGAGACGTTGTCGCGGACGCCGGAGGCGGTGATCGGACGACCGATGTGCACGTCGAGCAGGTCCTCGGCGCGCACCTGCACGTCGTCGCGCTGCCGGTCGAGCTGGTTGGGGCGGTCGCCCAGCACGGCGTCGAACTCGGCCTGCGCCGTGGGGATCAGGTCGGGGTGCGCCACCCAGGTGCCGTCGAAGCCGTCGCCCGCCTCGCGTTTCTTGTCGGCGGCGACCTTCTCGATGGCCCGGGCGGTCACCTCGGGGTCGCGCCGGTTCGGGATGAAGGCGCTCATCCCGCCGATCGCGAAGGCGCCGCGCTTGTGGCAGGTCTGCACGAGCAGCTCGGTGTAGGCCCGCATGAACGGCACCGTCATGGTGACCTCGCTGCGGTCCGGCAGAACGAACCGGGCGCCGCGGCCGCGGTAGTTCTTGATGATCGAGAAGATGTAGTCCCAGCGTCCGGCGTTCAGGCCCGCGCAGTGCTCGCGCAGTTCGAACAGGATCTCCTCCATCTCGAACGCAGCCGGCAGCGTCTCGATCAGCACCGTCGCGCGGATCGTGCCGCGCCGGATCCCGAAGTACTCCTCGCTGAAGGTGAACACGTCGTTCCAGAGCTTCGCCTCCTCGCTCGACTCGAGCTTGGCGATGTAGAAGTACGGCCCGCGGCCGGCCTCGATGAGGGCCTGCGCGTTGTGGAAGAAGTAGAGGCCGAAGTCGACCAGCGAGCCCGACGCGTCCATGCGGCGGCCGGTGCGGTCGGTGAACTCGAGGTGCTTCTCCGCGAGGTGCCAGCCGCGGGGGCGCATCACGATCGTCGGGGTCCGCTCCGCCGTGACGCGGTACTCCTTGCCGTCCTCGCTGGTGTGGGTCAGGCGCCCGCGGATCGCGTCGCGCAGGGACAGCTGTCCGCCGATCACGTTGCGCCAGGTGGGGCTCGTGGCGTCCTCCTGGTCGGCCAGCCACACCTTGGCGCCGGAGTTCAGCGCGTTGATGGTCATCTTCGGGTCGGTCGGGCCGGTGATCTCGACACGGCGGTCCTCGAGTCCGGGTCCGGCGCCCGCCACGCGCCAGTCGGCGTCCTCGCGGATGTGCCGGGTGTCGTCGCGGAAGCGCGGGTCGTGCCCGTTGCCGATCTCGAAGCGGCGGCGCATGCGGTCGGCGAGACGGTCGTGACGGCGACCGCCGAAGCGGTGGTGCAGCTCGGTGAGGAAGGCCACGGCGGCGGGGGTGAGGATCTCGCCGAAGCGTTCGTGCATCGGTCCGGTGATGCGGATCGCGGGGCCCTCGGTGCCGGGGACGGCTGCGCCGACGGTCCGGATCGGGGCGGTCGGCGACGCGGTGGGAATGGTCATGATCTGTCTCCTCCGTGAGTGGATCCGGTCCGGCGTCTGTGCCGGGGTGGCTTGAGACCACTCTGAGTGAAGATCCGGATCTGTCCCGACCAAAACGGGGGAGAAGTTTGGTTAGATTTCTGTTTTCGTGACAGAATCAGCGCCATGGTCACCGCAGACACCGCAGAAGAGGTCGACGCTCTCACGATCGGACGTCGCATTCGCCAGCTCCGCACTGCGGCCGGGCTGACTCTCGAGCAGCTCGCGACGGCGATCGACCGGGCGCCGAGCCAGGTGTCCATGATCGAGACGGGCAAGCGCGAGCCGAAGCTCACCCAGCTGCAGCAGATCGCCCGCGTGCTGGATACGACGATCGACCAGATCCTCGCCGAGCAGCCTCTCGACGAGCGCGCCGCGATGGAGATCGCGGTGGAGCGCGCGATGAAGGGACAGACGTTCCAGGCCCTCGGCATCGCTCCCTTCCGGATCTCGAAGACCGTTCCCGACGAGGCGCTGCGGGCGCTGCTCGCCCTGCACGCCGAGATCGACAAGCTCCGCGACGAGCGCGCGGCGACTCCCGAGGAGGCCCGCCGCGCGAACGTCGAGCTGCGCCATCTCATGCGCCGTCAGGACAACCACTTCGCCGACCTGGAGAAGAAGGCGGCGGAGATCCTCGCCGCGGTGCATCATCCCGGCGGACCGCTCACGCAGCGCACGGCGAGCGACATCGCCGCGCACCTCGGCTTCACCCTGCACTACGCGCCGGATCTGCCCCAGTCCACGCGCAGCGTCGCCGACCTCGCACACGGGCGCTTGTACCTCTCCAGCCGCGTGCCGGGGAAGGGCGACGCCCGCACCGCCGTCCTGCAGGCGCTCTCCAGTCGCATCCTCGGGCACTCCGAGCCGCGCAGTTATGCCGAGTTCCTGCGGCAGCGTGTCGAGACGAACTACCTCACCGGCGCGCTGCTCATGCCGGAAGAGCACCTGGTGCCCGTGCTGAAGGATGCCAAGGAGCGCCGCGCGATCTCGATCGAGGACCTCCGCGACGCCTACTCGGTGTCGTACGAGACCGCCGCGCACCGGTTCACGAACCTCGCCACCCGGCACCTGGGCATCCCGGTGCACTTCCTCAAGGTGCACGAGTCCGGCACCATCACGAAGGCGTACGAAAACGATGACGTGAACTTCCCGACCGACCGGCTCGGATCCATCGAGGGGCAGATGTGCTGCCGCCGCTGGACCAGCCGGGTCGTGTTCGAGGAGGAGGACCGGTTCAACCCGTACTACCAGTACACCGACACGGGCAATGGGACCTACTGGTGCACCGCTCGTGTGGAGCCGTCGAGCGAGGGCCTGCATTCGGTGAGCGTGGGAGTGCGCTTCGACGACACGAAGTGGTTCATCGGGCGGGACACCCCCAACCGCGGCGTCTCGAAGCACTCGGTCGAGGTGTGCTGCCGGCGCGCTCCGGCCGACCTGGAGAAGCGCTGGCGGGAGCAGTCCTGGCCGAACGTGCGCACGCCGCGCACCCTCCTGGCCACGCTGCCGACCGGCGCGTTTCCGGGGGTCGACACGACCGACGTGTACGAGTTCCTGGAAGCGCACGCCCCGGCCTGATCCCGCTGCTCCTGCGGTCGCGGTGGCGGGCGTCTACGACGCGGGCGCCCGCCACCGGAACTACCTGCCTCTCACCGTGAGAGTCACTGCTGCGGCGGTTGAGGCCGCATACACAGAATCTCCCTTGTACACCGCGGTCAGCGAGTGGGTACCGGCCGCGAGGCGATCGCCGAGCGGAACCTGGGCCGTCCCGTCCACGTTCAGCGTCGCCGCGCCCAAGAGCGTGTTCCCCTCGAACACCTGGACGGTGCCGGTGGGCGTGCCTGCCGCCCCGGAGACATGCACGACGGCCTTGCCGGCTCGGCCCTCCCGCAGAGTGGCCGGTGCGAGCACAGCTCGCGTCACAGAGGGTGCGAGAACGGTGAGCGTCGCGGAGCCGGCGCTCGGCTGTACGACGCCGTACCCCTGATACGAGGCGGTCACCCGCACCTCGCCCCAGGGGAGGTCGGCCGGGAGGACGACCGACGCCGTGCCGTCCACCACCTGCGCCGTGGTCGACCAGGATCCGGCCGTGACGACCACGGGGCCGGCAGCTTCGCCGCCGTCCGCTGCGGTGACGGTGACAGTCGCGGTCGACGGGCCGCCTCCCGCGGTGACGCTGCTCGGCGAGAGCGCCACGGCGGTGGTCGAGCCGACCGCTGGCGCCGCGGCACCCTGCAGCGCGTCCCACTCCGCCTGGGTGATGCCCATCACCGTTCCGTGACGCGGGCTCGTCGGCAGCGAGTAGGAGGACGGGATCTTCCACGAGGGGCTCTCGAGTGTGGCCGAGTGCAGCGGCAGGTAGCCGCGCCCGCCGTACTCGTCGAGAAAGAGGTAGTAGCCGCCGTTCGGGTCACCGGGGTTGGCCTTGAAGATCGTCGGACCCTCCACGGCTCCCGTTCCGGCGTTCCTCCCGATGCACGTGGCGGCCGTCGTCCAATCGGCGACGGGTGCGAGCAGATCGGCGGACTTCTCCTCGAAGACGTCAGTGCACCCCGAGGCCGAGGCCTCGTCCTTGGTGAACCGATAGTAGGCGCCGTCATCCTTGATGACGGTGGTGTCGATGCGAGAGACTCCCGCGTCCTGCCAGACCTGCGCGGGGGTGAAATTCACGAAGTCGCGCGTGGTCGCATACATCATCTTCTCGTACGTGCTGCCGGTGTGGTTCACGTCGGCCGCGTCGTAGATCTTCGATGCCCAGAACACGACGTAGGACCCGAGCGCGTCGTCCCAGTAGGCTTCGGGCGCCCAGGTGTTTCCTGCCGTCGGCGGTGAGACGACGACGCTGCGCTGGGTGCCCCAGTGCACGAGGTCGCGCGACTCCCAGATCTCCAGCGAGCGGCTGCCGGTGCGCTGGGAAGCGTCCCAGCTGGTGCCGGAGCCGATCGAGAGGTCGGTCGCGATCAGATAGAAGGTGTCACCATCGTGCGATCGCATGATGAACGGGTCGCGCAATCCCGTCGTCCCGAGCGTCGAACTGAGCACCGGCCGACCGCCGTTGAGCTCGGACCAGTGCAGGGCGTCATCGCCGGTGCTCGCGGCGAAGGAGATCTTCTCCCCCGCGACCGTGTTTCCGGTGAAGTAGGCGAACATGTAGGCGGAGTTCTCGACCTTGCGGGGCATCGCGCGGACGGTGGCGATGAAGGCGCGCGACGTGGTGGCGTCGCCGAGACGGAGCGTCGCGGTGAGCGTGACCGTCGCATCGGGCATCCCGTAGCGCGGCCGCTGCACGACCCCGGTCGCGTCGATGATCGACGGATCGGACGATGCCCAGTCGACGGATGATCTGTAGCCGCCGGCACTCGGCAGACCGAGGTTGCCGCGCACGTCGTCGAGATTCGCGACCGTCAGATGCTGCGCGTCGTCGGCGAGCTTCTCTGCGTCCGTCAGGTCGGGCAGCACGGTCGCGGTGAACTGCTTGGTCGCCGTGGCGCTGCCCTTCGTCAGCGTCGCGGTCAGCGTGACCGGAGTGGCGGAGCCGCCGGCCACCGGGCGGGTGACCGTGCCATCCGCGCTGATGACCGCCGGGTTCGAGGAGGTCCAGCTCACAGCGGTCCCGCCCGCTCCGCTGGTCGGCAGTTCGAGATTCGAGGTGACTCCGGAGAGATCACCGAGGTCGAGCGCGGCCTGTCCCGTGGCCAGACCGCTGGCGACGGTGGATTCCGCGAGCGCCTGCACCTCGTTCGCCGCCAGTGCGCGGTCGTAGATCCGGAAGGCGCCGACATCGCCCTTCAGGTTGTTGTCGCCGGAGTAGAGCGAACGCCCCAGGTAGTCGGCTGTGGTCACCCCTCCGCCGATCGACCCCGGGCTGAGCGTGATGCCGGTCCTGCGCGCCACCTCCGCTCCGTCGAGATAGAGGATGCCAGTGCCGGACTCATCCTGCGTGTAAGTGAGGTGCTCCCAGGCGCCGCGCGGCAGGTTCGCGTTGGAGGTCGTCGTCTGCTCGGTGCTCCAGTTGCCGCTCGCGATCGACGTGCGATATCCGTCCCCCGTCGTGAACAGATAACCGTCGCCGTACCAGCTCGTGCTGTTGCCGAAGCCATAGATGAAGTAGGGCGTCTGCTGCGTCGCGTCTATCCTCACGTCGAGGTCGACGGAGATCGCGCTGAGCCCCGACATGAGGTTGTCCGGCAGTCTGAGATAAGCGCCGGAGCCACTGAAATGAGCGGCGCCGCCCGAAATGGTGACGCCGTTGTTCGTCGCGTCGTTGCCGTGTCCCGAGGTGTCGACGCCGATGGCCGTCGAACCGTCGAACGTGTAGCTCAGGATCGGGCCGCTGGATGTATCGGCGAGCGCGGGCTGGGCTGCGGCGACCAGCCCGATCGTGGTGGCCAGGGCCGCCCCGAGAGCGACCGCTCGTCGGATGGGAGGATGCATGTCTTGGTCTCCTTCTCGCCGCCTCGTCGCGGCGAGCCCACGGTACTCGGGCTGTGAGCGCTCACACAAGCCTCCACTCCGCCGCCACCCTCCTCGTGGCACGCTCTCGAGCGTGCCGTGCTATGTGAGCGAAAGGTCGACGGGAGATGCGTGAACCGGCTCATCGATGCCGCCATCATGGCCGCAGCCTTCGCGAGTCGTGACAATGTGCCGTTACCGAATTGTGATCGCTCACAATGTAGCGCTCGGGAAAATGTGAAGGCTAACATTCCGAGGACAGGCCTCCCCAGGCCCACATGAGACTCCGGCGACGATGCCGGATTGAACAAGGAGGTTCCAGTGAAGAAGGGCATCATCGCGGGCATCGCGCTGCTCGGCGCCGTGACCATGGCGGCCACCGGCTGCTCCGGCGGATCTTCGGCCGCGTCCGGCGGGTCGAAGGGGGACGGGGTCGTCACGGTCGGCTTCGCGCAGACCGGGTCGGAGAGCGGATGGCGCAGCGCCAACACGGAGTCGATGAAGGACGCGTTCTCCGCCAAGAACGGCTTCAAGCTGATCTTCAACGCCGCCGACAACAAGCCGGAGAACCAGATCGCAGCCGTCCGCAACTTCATCAATCAGGGCGTGGATGCGATCGTCATCGCGCCTGTCGTGACCACAGGGTGGGACGACGTGCTCAAGGAGGCGAAGGACGCGAACATCCCGGTCATCCTCGAGGACCGCACGATAGATGGCTCCAGCGATCTCTACAAGGCATGGATCGGCGACGATTTCAAGAAGGAGGGGGAGACCGCGGGCGCCTGGGCGAAGCAGACTCTCGGAGACAACGCCACCAACATGGTCGTTCTCGAGGGCACCACCGGCTCTGCCCCCGCCATTGATCGCGCCACCGGCTTCGATGACGCGATCAAGGGCAGCCAGATCAAGAAGCTGGACTCGCAGACGGGCAACTTCACGCGCGCCGATGGCAAGACGGTCATGGAGGGGTTCCTGCAGAAGTACGGCAAGAGCATCAACCTGCTCTTCGCGCAGAACGATGACATGGGCCTTGGCGCCCTCGACGCGATCAAGGCCGCGGGCCTCACGCCGGGCAAGGACATCCAGATCGTGACGATCGATGCGACCCACGATGGTCTCCAGGCTGCCGCCAACGGCGAGTTCAACTACGTGGTGGAGTGCAACCCGCTGCTCGGTCCGACCGTCGCCAAGACCGTCAAGGATGTGCTGGCCGGCAAGGACGTCGAGAAGAAGCAGACCGCGGTCGACCAGTCGTTCACCCCGGAGCAAGCGAAGACGGCCCTGCCCGACCGCAAGTACTGAGGATCCGAGGGGAGGGTGCTTCGTCGCTCTCCCCTCGCCTCGTGAGAAAGGTAACCATGGTCACTGGCGACCACCGCAGCGTCATCGAGATGCGCGGCATCAGCATCTCCTTCCCGGGGGTGAAAGCCTTGCAGGATGTCGACTTCACCCTCAGGGCCGGCGAGGTGCACACCCTCATGGGTGAGAACGGCGCGGGCAAGTCCACGCTCATCAAGGCGCTCACCGGGGTGTACCGGATCGACACCGGCCTCATCCGAGTCGACGGAACGGACAAGGTGTTCGGCGGCACCGCCGACGCGCAGGACGCGGGTGTGTGGACCGTGTACCAAGAGGTCAACCTCTGCGCGAACCTCTCGGTCGGTGAGAACGTCATGCTGGGGCAGGAGATCCGCGGCCCCTTCGGTATCGACTGGCGACGCACGCACGATTCGGCGGGCAGGCACCTGGGCAGCCTCGGTCTGACGATCGACCCCCGGTCGCCGTTGTCGTCGCACTCGATCGCCGTGCAGCAGCTGGTCGCGATCAGCAGGGCCATGGTCTCCGACTGCAAGGTGCTCGTGCTGGATGAGCCGACCTCGAGCCTGGATCGCGATGAAGTCGACCAGCTGTTTGCCGTCATGCGTGATCTGCGCGATCGGGGCGTCGCGATCCTCTTCGTGACGCACTTCCTCGATCAGGTGTACGAGATCTCCGACCGTCTCACGGTGCTGCGCAACGGTTCGCTCGTGGGCGAGTACGCGGCGTCCGAACTGGACCGCACCGAGCTCATCGGGCTCATGCTCGGCCGCGAACTCCAGGAGCTGGAGTCCCTCGACACCGCAGCGCGGCATGTCGACCGCTCCGGCATCCCCGTGCTGCGCGCAACCGGCATCGGCCGTCGCGGAGCCATCGAGCCGGTCGACCTCGAGGTGTTCGACGGCGAAGTCGTGGGGCTCGCGGGGTTGCTCGGGTCCGGTCGTACCGAACTGGTGCGACTGCTCTCCGGCGCCGACGCCGCCGACACGGGTCAGATCGAGGTGCACGGCGAACGGGTGCGCATATCCGCGCCCCGCGACGCGATCGATGCGCGCATCGCGTTCACCTCCGAAGACCGCAGGGAGGAGGGGATCGTGGGAGACCTCACGGTCGCCGAGAACATCGTGCTCGGCATCCAAGCGCGCCGCGGCTGGATGCGCAAGGTGCCCCAGACCGAACAGGACGTCGTGGTCGGTGAATACATCACGGCGCTGGGCATCCGGCCTGCGGACCCGAATGCTCGCGTCCGCAACCTCTCCGGGGGCAACCAGCAGAAGGTCGTGCTGGCGCGTTGGCTCGCCACGGCACCGGAGCTGCTCATCCTCGACGAGCCGACCCGAGGCATCGACGTAGGCGCGAAAGCGGACATCCAGCGTCTCGTCTCCCGGTTGTCCGCGGAGGGGCTATCGGTCGTCTTCATCTCCTCCGAGCTGGAAGAGGTGCTGCGGCTGTCGCAGCGCATCCTGGTGATGCGCGATCACCGTAAGATCGGCGAACTGACCACCACCGCCGACACCGATGTCGACGAGCTCGTCGGCATCATCGCCACGGGATCGACGGAGGCCGCGGATGTCCTCGACGAGATCACGAAGGAGCACGCGGCATGACCGATGCGGCACGCGGCATCTCGCCGAAGAAGATTCTGACGCACCGACTCGCGCTGCCCATCGGCGCGCTGCTGGCACTGGTGCTGCTGAACACCATTGCCCGGCCGTCGTTCCTGGCCGTCTCCGTGCGCGACGGTCAGCTGTACGGCTCGCTCATCGACATCATTCGCAACAGCGCACCACTCATGCTCGTCGCGCTCGGCATGATGATCGTGATCGCCACCCGCGGCATCGATCTTTCGGTCGGCGCGATCATGGCGGTCTCGGGCGCTGTCAGCCTCACGATCATCAAGGGATCGTCGAGCCCGAACGACCTCGGCGTCATCGCCCTGGCGATCCTCGCGGGCTTGATCACAACCCTTCTGTTCGGGGCCTGGAACGGCTTCCTGGTCGCGGTGCTGGGGATCCAGCCGATCATCGCGACTCTCGTCCTCATGCTGGCCGGGCGAGGCATCGCCTTCCTCATTACGCAGGGCAACATCACCACGATCAACAGCACGCCGTACCAGTTCATGGCACAGGGCTACGTGATCGGACTGCCCTTCGCGTTCCTCGTCGCCGTCGCGGCGATCATCGTGGTCGTGCTCGTCGAACGGCGCACCGCCCTCGGCATGCTCACGGAGGCGGTCGGGATCAACCCGACCGCGAGCCGGATCGCCGGCGTGCGAGCGCGCGGCATCATCTGGGGCGCCTACGCGGCCAGCGGACTCCTCGCCGGGATGGCAGGCGTGCTCTACACGTCCAACATCATGGCGGCTGACGCGAACAATGCCGGCGTGAACATCGAAGTGGACGCGATCCTCGCCGTCGTGCTCGGAGGCGCATCGCTCATGGGTGGACGCTTCACGATCGCCGGCACGGTGATCGGCGTCTACACGATCCAGACGCTCACCTCGACCATCACGTTCCTCGGCGTCCCGCCGGCCGTCACACCGGTGTTCAAAGCTGCGGTGATCGTGATCGTCTGCCTGGCGCAGTCCACCCGGATGCGCGCCTGGTTCCGGGGCTGGACATCCCGGTCCGCCGGATCGGGACCGACCCGACGTGAGTCGGCGGAGACGCCCGCCCTCGTCGGCGCGGGGGAGGGGAAGGCGTGATGAGCGCTGCTGTCACGGGGCTGTCCCCTGAACGCGATCTGACCGGCCGTCTGCGCGCCTTCGCCGTACGCCACAGCGGATGGGTACCGGTGCTGGCCGCAGCCGCGATCTTCGTCGCGATGCTGATCGGCGGGCAGGTGTACTTCGGCACCTTCGTCTCGCCACGGCTGCTGTCGTCGCTGCTGCTCGACAACGCCTACCTGCTGATCCTCGCGGTCGGCATGACGTTCGTGATCCTCAGCGGCGGAATCGACCTCTCGGTCGGTGCGGTCATGGGCTTCACCGGCATCCTGGGCGCCAAGCTCCTGCTCTCCGGCGTACCGCCGTTCATCGCGGTGCCCGTCATGATCGCCGCCGGCGCCGTGATCGGCCTGTTCATCGGGGTGCTCGTGCAGTACTTCGATGTGCAGCCGTTCATCGCGTCGCTGGCCGGGATGTTCCTGGCCCGTGGTCTGGCGTTCGTGGTGAGCCTGGACACCCTGCGCCTGTCGGATCCGTTCCTCGGCGCCCTGCAGTCCTCCCGGTTCCGTCTGCCGGGCGGCTGGTACATCACCCCGACCGTCATCATCGCGCTCGTCGTGGTCGTGATCGCAGCCTGGGTGCTGGGCTGGACCCGGTTCGGTCGGACCGTCTACGCGGTGGGCGGAAACGAGCAGTCGGCGCGCCTCATGGGCTTGCCGGTCGCGCGCGCCAAGCTGCTCGTCTACGCCATCAGCGGCACGTGCGCGGGTCTCGCCGGGGTTGTCTTCACCGCCTACACGAGCTCCGGCTACAGCCTCAACGGCATCGGTACCGAGCTCGACACGATCGCGGCGGTGGTCATCGGCGGGACGCTGCTCAGCGGTGGCAGCGGCTATGTGCTCGGCTCGCTGTTCGGTGTGCTCGTCTACGGTCTGATCAAGACCGTGATCAGCTTCCTCGGTGTCGACACCTCCTGGATGCGGATCACGATCGGCGCCCTGCTCCTGGTCTTCGTCGTGGTGCAGCGCTTCCTGGTGATGAGGGCGCGCCGACGGTGAGCCCGAATGCGGAACTCGGGCGACGACATCGGACACGATAGGAACATGTCGAAGCCCGTCGAGCCGCTCGTCGAGATCCGGGGCGCCACCGTGCGCTTCCAGGGCTCGATGGCGCTCGCCGACGTCGATTTCCGGATGTTCCCTGGCGAGGTGCATTCGCTCATGGGGGAGAACGGGGCGGGCAAGTCGACGCTGATCCGCGCCCTCACCGGCGCGCTCGCTCTGGACGCGGGCGCCATCCGGCTGGACGGGACTCGGGTTCGCTTCGCCACCCCGGCCGATGCGCTGCGTCACGGGATCAGCACGGTGTACCAGGAGATCGATCTGCTGCCGAACCTGTCGGTCGCAGAGAACATCTGGCTCGGCCGGGAGCCGCGCCGGCTCGGAGGGATCGACTTCCCGCAGATGCGGCGCCGCGCGGCGGCGGTCCTGGGCGATCTGGGGGTGGCGATAGATCCGGCCTCGCCGCTGGGCGCGCATCCGCTCGCCATCCAGCAGCTGGTCGCGATCGCGCGGGCGATCGCGACCGACGTCAGGATCCTGGTGTTGGACGAGCCGACGTCGAGTCTGGATCTCGATGAGGTCGCCGAGTTGTTCCGAGTGATCCGCAAGCTCAAGAAGCGCGGAGTGGCGATCCTCTTCGTTTCCCATTTCCTCGATCAGGTGTACGAGATCTGCGACCGGGTGACCGTGCTGCGTGGCGGGCGTCTCGTCGGCGAGTATCTGACGACAGAGCTGCTGCGGATCGACCTTGTCGAGAAGATGCTCGGCCGGTCCCTGCCTGCGCACCTCGCCTCCCCGCCTGAAGCGGTGGAAGATGACGAGGTCGCGCTCCTGGCCGTCGAGGGGCTCACGGTCGGCAGAGGCATCGTGGACGCCGACCTGCGCATCGGGGAGGGCGAGGTGCTGGGCGTCGCCGGACTGCTCGGCTCCGGGCGGACCGAACTCGCCCGGGCGCTCTCCGGCGTCGACCGCCTGGATGCCGGGATTCTGCGCGTCGAGGGGGCTGCGAGGACGTGGCGTTCTCCGCGGCAGGCGATCGAACTCGGCATCGTGTACTCGTCCGAGGATCGTCGGACCGAGGGAATCGTGGGTGACCTCAGCGTCCAGGACAACATCACGCTCGCGGTGCAGGCCCAGCGCGGCATACTGCGCCGAATGCGCCGGTCCCGTCAGCGCGAACTGGCGATGAGCTGGATCGAGGCGCTCGGGATCCGCCCCGCTGATCCGGATCTGCCCGCCGGGGTGTTGTCCGGAGGTAACCAGCAGAAGGTGCTGCTCGCGCGCATGCTGGCGCTGTCTCCGCGCGTGCTGGTGCTGGACGAGCCCACCCGCGGCATCGATGTCGGCGCTAAAGTCGAGATACAGAAACTCGTGGGCGAGTTCGCCGACAACGGGCTGTCGGTCGTGTTCATCTCCGCCGAACTGGAGGAGGTGCTGCGCGTGGGCCATCGCGTCGTGATCCTGCGCGGGGGCCACGTGGTCGACAGCGTCGCCACGGCTGACCTGACGGTGGATTCGCTGCTCGCTCTCGTTGCACGCCCCGAGGACGAGGAGTGACGTGACCGACGACATTCCCGCCCGCGCTGCGAACATCTTCGACGTCGCGCGGCTCGCCGGCGTCTCGCACCAGACCGTGTCGCGTGTGATCAACGACCTGCCCAATGTGCGGCCTGCGACGAAGGCCCGCGTCGAGCATGCGATCGCGCAGCTGCGCTACAGCCCGTCTCCTGCGGCAAGGGCGCTGGTCACCCGACGCACCAGGACGATCGGGCTGGTGACGCCCGGGGTGCCCGACTTCGGCCCTTCCGCGATCGCGATGCATTTCAACGCCGCCGCCCGAACCGCCCGTTACACGGTGGACTCGGTCAGTCTTCTCGATGAGGACCCGGCGATCGGCGTGCGCTCGGCGGTCGAGGGCCTGCTGCGTCAGAGGGTGGATGCGATCGCCCTCGTCGTCGTCGACCTTGCGGCGTTGGAGACGGTGCGCAGCATCGAGCTATCCATTCCGATGGTCGCCTCGGCGGCCACGCCTCGCCGGCACGCGCGGCTGGTCTCGATCGATCAGTATCGGGGGGCGCGGCAGGCGGTGCGGCATCTCGCCGAACTCGGCTACACCCGGATCCTGCATCTCGCCGGCCCTCAGCAGGCGCCGGATGCCGTGGAGCGGGTGCGGGGCTGGCGTGATGAGCTCGCCGAACGGCGCTTGGAGATCGTCTCGCCGGTCGCCGGGAACTGGAGCGCCGCCAGTGGATACCACCTCGGGTCGAACCTCGACATCGCGCAGGGCATGGCAGTGTTCGCCGCGAACGACCAGATGTCGATCGGGCTGCTCTCCGCGCTGCGGGAGCGCGGCCTGCGCGTCCCCGAGGACGTCAGCGTGGTGGGATACGACGACGTCCCCGAGGCAGCCTTCCTGTATCCCGCGCTCACCACGGTGCGGCAGGACTTCGCGGCCCTCGGCGAACTCATGATGCAGAAGCTGCTTCTCGCGTTCGAGGAGCCCGACCGCGTGACCGAGGACACCCCGATCCCGACCAGGCTCATCGTGCGTCAGTCCACTCGCGCTGCGCACACCTCGGATTGAGGCTCGGAGCGTCCGCGGTGCGCTGACCCTGTCCGACACGCGGACGGCGCCGGCCGCGAAGCGCCGACGCCGTCCGGCCTTCCCGCGTTACGCGCGCCGGGCCCTGGCGCGCGCCAGCAGCAGTCCGCCCGCGATCAGTGCGAGGGCGACGAGCGCCGCCGCGCCGATCGTGCCACCCGTGAGCGCCAGACTCCCGCCGTTGTCTCCGCTGCTCGGCGGGAGCGCGAAGGCCGGAGCGGTCGGGCTCGGCGACGCGGTCGGGGTGGTCGGCGCGCCCTCGGCGACAGTGAACGTGACGCTCAGGGCCTTGCCGGTCTGCTCGCCGGTCACGGCGACCGTGTACTCGCCCGGCTCGGTCGGAGCGGTCAGCGGCACTGCCACGCCCCCGTCGATGACGTCCGTGCGGCTGATCGTGGCGGCGGCGGCGGCGCGTGTGGTCCCCCCGGACGCCGAGACGGAACCGTTCACCTGGCGGTCGCCGTTCAGGCCTGCGGCGGTGATGGTGAGCGTGCCGCCGGGGGCGACCTCGTCGGGCGCGGTGAGAGTGGCCCCGGCTGACAGAGCCGGAAGGCTGCGGTTCAGCTGCAGTGCGCCCGCGATCGTGAAGAAGTTGTCGGTCTGGTCCGTGAGGCCGACGACGTACGCCGCGCCGGGACCGTAGCCCGCGATGCGCACCTGGCTTCCGGTGTGCTGCTGAGAGCCGCCTGCCCCCGCGGTGCCGTAGGAGACCTTCATCGTGGAGCCCTCCGTGGTCTCGAGCGCGATCGAGAGTGAGGCCGGCGGGGTGCTGTCCACGATCTGCGAGGTGTGCGCGTGGTCGGCGGTGACGATCACAAGGGTGTTGCCGTCGGCCTTGGCGAAGTCGAGCGCGACCTGAACGGCCTCGTCGAGATCGATCGTCTCGCCGATCTGACCGCAGGCGTTGGCGGCATGGTCCTGCTTGTCGATCGAGGCGCCCTCGACCTGCAGGAAGAAGCCCTTGTCGCTCTTGAGCAGGTCGATCGACTTCCGGGTGAGCGCCGCGAGAGAGAGCGACGAGTCGAGGCGATCGGCGCTCTCGGTGCACGTGACAGGTGGCGCGTCGGCGCCGCCGACCGTGGCCGTGGTCTCTGCGAAGCGCGTGGGGAAGTTCCCCGTGGTGAACGTGCCCAGCACAGGGCTCGTCTGATCTGCGGCGCCGATCGCCGCGAGGTCGGCGGCCGTGCGGGCGACCTGGTAGCCGCGCGTCGCCGCCTGCTGGAACAGGGTCGATCCCGGCCAGGCGCCGGCCTTCGCGGTCTGCTCGAACGACTCGGATCCGCCGCCGAGGGTGACATCGGCGCGAGTGTCGAGGATCTGCTCGCTGATCGAGCCCTTGCCGCCGTTCTCGAGCAGGTCGGTGCCGCACTGCTTCACGGAGTCGGGGCCGTAGCACTTGCGGCCGCCGACGTGCGCGGCCTGCACGGCCGGAGTCGCATCCTGCAGCTCGGCCGTGGAGACGTTGCCCGTCTTGCGTCCGTTCGCCTTGGCCAGCTCGAGCAGCGTGTCGTGTCCCTGTCCCGCGATGTCGACGGAGATCGCCCCGTCGTAGGTCTTGGTGCCGGTCGCCCAGGCGGATCCGGTCGCGGCCGAATCCGGCACGTAGTCCGCCGAACCGTCCTTGTTGAGCGAGTAGGTCGTGTACGACCCGGTCAGCGGCAGCGCGTCGATGCCGGGCAGGTGTCCGCCCGCGCCGTACTGGTAGTCGCGGGCGACCGTGATCTCGGAGTCGCCCATGCCGTCGCCGATGAGCAGGATCACGTTCTTCGCGGGGCCGTCGACGATCGCGTCGCGCAAGGCCGCCGTGCGGTCGCCGTCGTTGCGGGTGGCGCCGCCCGGAGCGGACGGATCGACGGGCGTGGCCGCGTGGGCGGCAGGTGCGGCCAGCGCGGCGCCGGCGACGAGGGTGAGCGCGATCGCGGAGCGCGCGATCGTGGTTCTGGCGGTCATGGCTGTCTTCCTCTGGGGAGCGGGGGACGGCCCGGGTGGTGCGCGCGTACGCCCACCGGTCCCTGGCCCGTCCAGCCCACCAGCGCCGGAGGTACGGCGAGTGACGGCCGGGTGACGACTCGATGAATCCGCTGAGTGAGAGCTATGGGAATGCTGGATCCCTTCGGTCTCCGGACCCGATCGGGTGGCGGCTCCGCCGGAGGGTCAGGCGGCGTTCCAGCGCAAACGCGACGCAGCGTCGTCGAGGTCTCGACGGATCGGCTCGGCCTGCGCCACGGGCAGCAACGCGACCAGGAGCGGCGACGTCCCCGGCGCCGGTGCCACGGCGTAGGCGAGAGCGCGGGATCCGTCGTGCTCGTGGCTCAGCACGGCGCGGGTGGCCCTGCCCTCGGCGAGCGAATACCAGGAGAACTCCCCGCCCGAGGCGAGCAGCACGGAGGCCGCGTGCGTCGCACGGGCGAGCAGCGTGCCGGATCCCTCCCACGGGACGAAATGCGCACGGTCCAGACCCAGCCCCGTCGCCAGGTCCGTACCGAGCCAGCGCTCGCGGTTCCGGTCGGCAGCGGTGTGCGACAGCAGCGATGCGTAGGTCTGCAGCAGTCCGGCATTGCCGATCGGCCAGGTCGCCTTCAGTGCCGCCCGCTCGTGCAGCGCCTCGAACAACGGCTGCGGGACGAGCGCCTCGCCCGTGCGTGCGTCGACCGCGGTGGCCTGGCCCCAGCGGCTGAAGAGCCCGTCGGCGCGGTCCGCATCGATCGCGGCGATGAGCCAATCGATCGTGGCGAGCGCCTCGGCCGCAGCCTCCGGGGTGGAGTCCGAGGCCGCGGCTGCCGCCCGGTCCAGCTCCTCGATGCGTCCCATGTCGCCACCCTACGCCGGTGTGCAAGGGCGCGGGCAGGGCGGTGGCACGGGAACGCCGAGCCGCGGGAGAGCGGTCAGCGATGTGCGGTGAGCGCGTGCACGAGCGTGGTCAGGCCGAACTCGAATGCCTCGTCCACATCGCCGCCGAGCTGGAACGCGCCGGCCTGCTCCATGGTGCAGAAGCCGTACGCCCAGGCCGTCAGCGTGCGTGCGGCAGGGAGCGGGTCGCCGGGCGCTGCCGTACGCACCGCGTCCAGCAGGGTCCGGGTGAGCGCGACCATGCCGTCGGACTGCGGCTCGGCGTCGAGCGCGGCGCCCGAGAACAGCAGCGAGGCGGCGCGGGGGGAGCGGGTGCTGAACGCCCGGAACGCCCGGGCGATCGCGGCGAGCGACGCAGCGGAGTCGGTCGCGGATCCGGCCAGGGCCGCGACATCCTCGTCGAGCTCGCGGGCGGCGTCGTCGGCGATAAGCCGCAGCAGGTCGTGTCGGTGTCCGACGTGCTTGTACAGGCTGGGCGCGCGCACTCCGACGGCGGCCGCGACCGCGCTGATCGTGACGGCGTCGATGCCCTCGTCCTCGGCGATGGCGCGTGCGGCGGCGGTGAGCGCGGCGCGGGTGACGCGTTGCGGTGCGGGCATCGGGTCCTCCTCTGCGCCGGCCGCACGTGCAGGTCGGCGCATTTCGATCCTAAGGCTATTGACAGTAGCCATGATAGCTATATAACGTAGCCATCATGAATGCAGAGCTCATCCGGATCGGCGACGACATCGTCGCCATGCACGCCGTCGTCACGGACGAGGGCATCACGCTGATCGATGCGGGCCTGCCGGGCGACCGGCGGATCCTGCAGCAGGCGCTCGACGCCGCCGGCCGACGCCCCGAGGACATCCGCGGCGTCGTGCTCACCCACGGCGACAGCGATCACATCGGCGTCGCCGAGTGGTTGCGCACCGCCTACGGCGTGCCGACCTTCGTGCATGAGGCGGACGCGGGCCGGGCGCAGGGGGAGAAGTCGCCGGGCGCCTCGGGCGGCGCCATGAAGCTGGGGCCCGCGCTGCAGTTCTTCGCAGCCGCGCTGCGCCGAGGCGGCCTGCGCACGAAGCACCTCGGCGCCGTGCGCACGATGCGGGACGGGGATGTGCTGGATCTGCCGGGAGCGCCCGAGATCATCGGCCTGCCGGGGCACTCGCCCGGATCCGTCGCCATCCGCGTCCCCGCGGTCGACGCGATCTTCGTCGGCGACGCCCTCACCACCCGGCACGTGCTGAACGGGTCCACCGACGTGCAGCTCGGACCGTTCAGCGATGCGCCCGAGGAGACGCCGGAGAGCCTCGAGCGCCTACGCGCCCTGCCCGAGCGCACGATCGTGGTCGGGCACGGCCCGATGTTCCGCGGCACCGCAGCCGAGATGATCGCGGCGCGCACGCGCTGAGCAGCCCGCACGCGCGCTGACAACGGCGGCCGGCACCGACTTCGGCGCCGGCCGCCGTTGCGATGCTCGGGTGCCAGTTGCGATGCTCAGGTCGCAGTTGCCTGGTTCAGGTCGCAGTTTCGGCTGCTTCGGGGTCGTTGTTGGAGCATATTCTGCGACCTGAACGGATCCGGCCCGCTCGCTTGTCGCGAAGTGCGACTCGCGGAGGCCCCTGCTCGCAATACGCGACCGCCGAGCGGGTGAGGCGCGCGGATCCGGCCACGCGGATCCGGCCGGTCGCGCCGATCGGGTCACGCGGATCCGGCCGGTCACGCGGATCCGGCCGGTCACGCGGATCTTGTACGCGCAGGTCCAGGCCCGGAGTCAGTCGCCGGCGGTACGCAGGGCCGCCCAGAGCTCGGCACGCGCGGGGAAGGATCCGAGGTCGGCGCCGAGGATCGATGCGGCGTGCGAGATCCGGGTGCGCAGCGTGTGCCGGTGCACGCCGAGGACGGCTGCGGCGGGTTCCAGGCGGGTGTCATGCTCGAGCCACACCCGCAGTGATCGCTCCAGCTCCGCGCCCTCCTGTGCGTCGTGCTGGCGCAGCGGGGCCAGCAGAGACTCGGCGATCAGTCGCGCCTCGTCCGTCGCGAACGCCGCCAGAACGCTCGATTCCGCGCTGTCCGCGTAGCGGGTCACGCCCTCGGCACCCCGGCGCAGCGCCGTGAGCGCCTGTGCGTGCGCCCGTGAGAATCCGCCGTACTCCTCGGGCGCTGAGACGCCGATGCGCACCTCCGTGCGGGCGGCGACTTCGTCCAGCACCCCGGCGTCGGCGACGCTCAGGCACATCACGAGTCCGTCGTCGGACTCGGCGAGGAACGCCGACGGGGCGGCATCGCCACGCTGCCGTTCCCACCACTCGATGACCGTGCCCTGGCGCTGTCCCGCGGCGACGGCGACCACCACGGGCACCGGCGGCAGGGCGCCGAGCACGCGCCGGGCCAGGGCCGGATCGTCCGAGAGCAGGGAGGTGAGCAGCTGCCGATGCAGCCGCCGGCGGCTGCGCGCGAGCTGCTCGCTCTGCTCGAGCGACAGCCCGGCCATCGCGATGACCGAGGTCACCACGGTGCGCGTCTCGGGATCCAGGGTGTCGCTCGCAATCGCGACGACACCACGCAGGTGCCCCGCGCGCCCCACGGTGAGCAGCGTATGCGCGGTCTCGCCGTCCTGCACCACGCGGTTCGCGGAACCGCCGCGGGCGAGGAGATCGGCTGCGGCATCGGCGACGGCGGGGGAGGCGCCGCCCGCGGGATGCTCGTGCACGAGCTGCCCCGCGGCGTCGTACATGCCCACTCTGCAGCCGAGTCGCCGCGACAGCTCAGTGAGCGTCGACTCCAGCCCGTGGGGGCGGAGGGCTGCGACCGAGAGTGCACGCTGGGTCTCCAGCGCCCAGGTGCGCCGGGCATAGGCCTGTGCCGCGATCGCCTCGGCGTGCGCTCGCGCGACGGCCAGGAACGGCGTGCCGTAGGGCACCTCGAACAGGGGCAGGCTCGCGGCAGCGCAGGCGTCGGCGAGGTCGGCAGGGATGCCGCTGCGGTGCACCTCCGTGCCGAAGCCGAGCGCGACCACCCCGCGATCCACGAGCCGGTGCACGTAGGCGCGTACGCCCGCCGCGTCGTCGTCGGCGAACTGCGTGCCGGTCGTCAGCAGGGCCAGGTCGTCGGTGAGGAACGGGGTCGGATCCATGAGGTCGGAGTTGTGCACCCAGCGCAGCGGGTGATCGAGGGATCCCGTGGGCAGCGCCGACTCGTCGCCGACCAGGCGCAGGTGCAGGTCGCGCCGGCGCAGCAGCGTGCGGAGGGTGGGATCCTGGTCCACGGGTGCTCCTTCCGTGCCGGCATCGTCATGGCCGCACCGGCGAAATCATCCTCCAGATTGTACGCCACGGCGAATGCTCTCGACCGGTGACCTCCGTAGTCTCGACGCCATGACCACCATCGACGCGCAGGCTGACACCCTTCCCCTCGGCGGACCCTCCCTTCCCCAGGAGCGTCGCCTCGTCACCGAGCTCCCCGGCCCCCGTTCGGCGGAGATCCTCGCCCGCAAGGCCACCGCGGTCCCCGCCGGAGTCGGTCACACCGTGCCGGTCGCGGCCGTCGCCGCGGGCGGCGGCGTGGTCGTCGACGCCGACGGCAACTCGCTCATCGACCTCGGATCCGGCATCGCGGTGACCACCGTGGGCAGCGCGCACCCGAAGGTCGCCGCGGCCATCGCCGCCCAGGCCGCGCAGTTCACGCACACCTGCTTCATGATCTCCCCGTACGAGTCGTACGTGGAGGTGGCCGAGGCCCTCAACCGCCTCACGCCCGGCGCCTTCGCCAAGAAGACCGCGCTGTTCAACTCGGGAGCCGAGGCCGTCGAGAACGCGATCAAGATCGCCCGCAAGCACACCGGTCGCCAGGCTGTCGTCGCCTTCGACCACGGCTACCACGGCCGCACCAACCTCACCATGGCGCTCACGGCCAAGGCCATGCCTTACAAGAGCGGCTTCGGCCCGTTCGCCCCCGAGGTCTACCGCGCGCAGGCGTCCTACCCGTTCCGCGACGGTCTGTCCGGCGCCGAGGCGGCCGCACGCACGATCCTGCAGCTCGAGAAGCAGATCGGTGCCGACAACCTCGCCGCCGTCATCATCGAGCCCATCCAGGGCGAGGGCGGTTTCATCGTTCCCGCCGACGGCTACCTGCCCGCGATCGTCGAGTGGTGCCGTGCGAACGGCGTCGTCTTCATCGCCGACGAGGTGCAGACCGGCTTCGGCCGCACCGGTGCGATGTTCGCCAGCGAGATCTTCGGCATCGAGCCCGACCTCATCACCACCGCCAAGGGCATCGCCGGCGGCATGCCGCTGGCCGCCGTCACCGGCCGCGCCGAGATCATGGACGCCTCGCACTCGGGCGGCCTCGGCGGCACTTACGGCGGCAACCCGGTGGCGTGCGCCGCGGCGCTCGCCGCGATCGACGCCTACGAGACCGAGGGCCTGCTGGAGCGCGCGGTCGAGATCGGTGCGCTGCTCAAGGACCGCCTCGCCGTCATCCAGGCCGCGGATCCGCGTCTGGGCGACATCCGCGGACACGGCGCGATGATCGCGGCAGAGTTCGTGGACCCGACCACCGGCGCCCCGGACGCCGCGCTCACCGGCGCGGTCGCCAAGGCTGCGATCGCGCAGGGCGTCATCGTCCTCACCTGCGGCACGTTCGGCAACGTGATCCGCTTCCTCCCGCCGCTGACGATCGGCGACGACCTCCTGAACGAGGGTCTCGACGTCATCGCCGCCGCACTCGCGGCCTACCCCGCCGGGGCCTGATAAACGTCCGGGCGCGATCGGGATCGGGGGATGCTGGATCGCGCCCGGCAACTTTTCTGCACGAAATCCGCAGGGGAACCTGCACAGCGCACCAGACGGTGCGAGACCGATGAAGGAGTCGAAATTGGCCGATATCACCCGTGACGTGCTCATCGTGGGAGCGGGCGCCGCTGGCACCACCGCCGCGAACGAACTGCGCAAGGCGGGCTTGTCGGTCGTGGTGCTGGAGGCCCGTGACCGGGTCGGCGGCCGGCTCTGGACCGACGTCATCGACGGCGCCATGCTCGAGATCGGCGGCCAGTGGGTCTCGCCCGATCAGGATGCGCTGATCGAGACCATCGACGAGCTGGGCCTGGAGACCTTCAGCCGGTACCGCGAGGGCGACAGCGTCTACGTCGGCCCCGACGGCGCCCTGCACCGTTTCACGGGTGAGATGTTCCCCGTCTCCGCCGAGACCGAGAAGGTCATTGCGGAGATCACCGAGCGCCTCGACGCGATGGTCGCCGAGATCGACCCGGACCGTCCCTACGCGCACCCGAAGGCCGCCGAGTGGGACTCGATCACCTGGGACGCGTGGCTGCGCGAGCAGAGCGACGACGACGAGGCCGTGCGCAACCTCGCCTTCGCGACCGGATCCGCGATGCTCACCAAGCCGACGCACGCGTTCTCGCTGCTGCAGTCGCTGCTGATGGCGGCATCCGCCGGCTCGTACTCGAACCTGGTCGACGCCGACTTCATCCTCGACAAGCGCGTCGTGGGCGGACTGCAGCAGGTGCCGCAGCTGCTCGCCGAGCGCCTCGGCGACGACGTGCTGCTGAACCAGCCGGTGCGCACCCTCGAGTGGGACGAGCACGGGGTCACCGCGACCACCGACTCCCTCACCGTGCGCGCCCGCTACGCGATCCTCGCGCACGCCCCGGTGCTCTACGACCGGATCTCGTTCGTGCCGTCGCTGCCGCGCCGCCAGCACCAGATGCACCAGCACCTGTCGATGGGCTTCGTGATCAAGGTGCACGCCGTCTACGACCGTCCGTTCTGGCGTGAGCAGGGCCTGTCCGCCACCGCGTTCAGCCCCTACCAGCTCGTGCACGAGGCGTACGACAACACGAACCACGGCGACGAGCGCGGCACGTTGGTCGGCTTCGTGAGCGACCAGAACGCCGACGACGTGTTCGAACTGAGCGCCGAGGAGCGCAAGGAGCGGATCCTGGACTCCCTCGCGCGCTACTACGGCCCCGAGGCGAAGAACACGGTCGTCTACTACGAGAGCGACTGGGGCTCCGAGGAGTGGACCCGCGGCGCGTACGCGGCGAGCTTCGACATGGGTGGCCTGCACCGCTACGGCAAGGACCTGCGTACGCCGGTCGGCCCGATCCACTTCGCCTGCTCCGACCTGGCCGGCGCCGGGTACCAGCACGTCGACGGCGCGATCCGCATGGGCCGCCTCGCCGCGTCGCAGATCCTCGAGGCCGACCGTGGCGAGGACGCCGAGGCGGGCGAGCTCGTCGCCGCCGAGGCGGCCGAGGTCTGATGACCACCTCCATCGTCGTCGGCTACACGGCGACGGAGACCGGTTCCGACGCGCTGGCGCTGGGCGTGCGACTCGCCCGCGCCACGCGGCGGCATCTGCATGTGCTCATCGTCCTGCCCGGCCACGGCGAAACCGCCGGCGCGGAGCCGGAGCACGACAGCCCGGCCCACGGGCAGGCGACGCAGTGGCTCGACGAGGCGCAGGAGATGATCCCCGCGGACGTCGCGCACACGGCGCACGTGCGCGTGCACGACTCCTTCGCCGAGGGGCTCGTGCTGGCGGGCGAACAGCTCGAGGCGGCACTGATCGTCGTCGGCGCGGCGAACGGGGCGACCATCGGTCTGCACCGGATGGGCAGTATCGCGCAGGCGCTGCTGCACTCCTCGCCGATCCCGGTGGCGCTGGCGCCGGCCGGCTTCGCGCACAGCGTCGACGTGCAGGCGCCGATCTCGCGGATCACCGCCGCGATCGGCAATCGCCCCGGCGCCGACGCCCTGCTGGAGACGGCGGTGGCGCTGTCCGGCGCGACCGGCGCGACGCTGCGACTCGTCTCGCTCGTCGCGTTCGACGTGCCGCGGGGGTTCGACCCGAACTCCATCCGCCTGGTGAGTGCGGCGCACGGCGACGACGTGCTCGCCCGCGCGGAGATGGAGCTGCCGAGGGGCGTGCGCGCCGAGCTCGAGCGGGCGCCGGGGGACACAGTCGAGGAGGCCGTGGCGCAGCTGGCATGGCTGCCGGGGGAGCTGATCCTGGTCGGATCCAGCCGGCTCGCCCAGCCGCGGAGGCTGTTCCTCGGCTCGACCGCGGCGAAGATGCTCGACATCATCCCCGTACCCATGATCGTCGTACCGCGCACACGCCTGGACGACAGCGCAGACTCTGGGTCCTGACCGGACCCGCATCACCCGATTGCATGAGAATCGAAGCATCTGACAAGGAGGATCGCATGACCGATCTGGAGAAGACCCTGGTGGAGAGCGTCCCCACCGGGCTGTACATCGCCGGCGAGTGGATCGCCGCCGAGGGCGACAAGACCTTCGACGTGCGCGACCCCGCCACCAACGAGGTGGTGCGCACGATCGCCGATGCGTCGCCGGCCGACGGCATCCGCGCCCTCGACGCCGCCGTCGCCGCTCAGGACGCCTGGGCCGCCACCTCGCCGCGCACCCGCAGCGACATCCTCCGCCGTGCGTTCGACCTCGTGCAGGCGCACAAGGAGGACCTGGCGCTGCTGATGACCGTCGAGATGGGCAAGCCGCTGGCCGAGGCCCGTGGCGAGGTCGTCTACGGCGGCGAGTTCCTGCGCTGGTTCAGCGAGGAGGCGGTGCGCATCTCCGGCCGCTACGGCCTGAACCCCGAGGGCACCGGCCGCATGGTCGTCTCGCAGCGCCCCGTGGGCCCGTCGTTCTTCGTCACGCCGTGGAACTTCCCGTTCGCGATGGCGACCCGCAAGATCGCACCCGCGCTCGCGGCCGGCTGCACCGTCGTCATCAAGCCCCCGGCACTGACCCCGCTCACCACGATGTACTTCGTGAAGCTGCTCGAGGAGGCGGGCCTGCCGGCCGGCGTCGTGAACGTCGTGCAGACCTCGCGCTCGTCGGCGCTGTCGGCCCCGATCATCGCCGACCCGCGTCTGCGCAAGCTGTCCTTCACTGGATCCACCGAGGTGGGCCGCAAGCTCATCGCCCAGGCGGCCGAGGGCGTGCTGCGCGTGTCGATGGAGCTCGGCGGCAACGCCCCGTTCGTGGTCTTCGAGGACGCGGATCTGGACAAGGCCGTGGAGGGCGCCCTGGCGGCGAAGTTCCGCAACATCGGCCAGGCGTGCACCGCGGCGAACCGCTTCATCGTGCACCAGGACGTGGCGGATGAGTTCGCCCGCCGCATCACCGAGCGCGTGAACGCGATGAAGATCGGACGCGGCACCGAGGACGGCGTCTCGATCGGCCCCCTGATCGACCACGACGCGGTCGCCAAGGCGCAGGAGCTGGTCGGCGACGCCGTCGAGCGCGGCGCGACGCTGCTCTCCGGCGGCAAGGCGCTGGAGGGCGTCGGATCCTTCTACGAGCCCACCGTGCTCGCGAACGTGCAGGCCGGCAGCGAGATCCTCCGCGAGGAGATCTTCGGCCCGGTGCTCGCGATCGCGACCTTCGCCGACGAGGCCGAGGCCGTGCGCCTGGCGAACGACACCGAATACGGCCTGGTGTCCTACGTGTTCACGCAGGACCTCGCTCGCGGACACCGGATGATCGACGCCCTCGAGACGGGCATGATGGGTCTGAACGTGGGCGTCGTCTCCAACGCGGCCGCTCCCTTCGGCGGCGTCAAGCAGTCCGGCGTCGGTCGCGAGGGCGGCTTCGAGGGCATTCACGAGTACCTCTCCACGAAGTACACGCTGATCCCGGTCGACTGAGCGCCAGCATCGGCGGGCTCGGGTTCCGCGCGGATCCCGAGCCCGCCGAGACACCCCACAATGATGTGACACCGAAAGGATCGACATGACCGATTACGCCGTCGTCAACCCGGCAACGGGCGAGACCGTCGCCACCTACGAGACCTTCACCGATGCGCAGATCGAGGATGCCGTCGCGCGTGCGCACGGCGCCGCAGCGGTCTGGGGACGCACCCCCGTCGCCGAGCGGGCGGCCGTGATCCGCCGCATCGCCGAGGGCCACCGCGCCCACCGCGACGAGCTCGGCGCGATCATCACGCGTGAGATGGGCAAGCCCCTCGCCGCTGCCGTCGGCGAGGTCGACTTCGCTGCCGACATCATCGAGTTCTACGCCGACAACGCCGAGAAGATCAACGCCGACCAGCCCTTGGACATCCTGGGCGACGGCACCGCGGTGATCCGCAAGGCTCCTCTCGGCGTGCTCTTCGGAATCATGCCGTGGAACTTCCCGGCCTACCAGGTCGCGCGGTTCGCCGGCCCGAACCTCGCGGTCGGCAACACGATCGTGCTCAAGCACTCCGAGCAGTGCCCGGAGTCGTCGGCTCTCCTGGAGAAGATCTACCACGAGGCCGGACTCCCCGACGGCGGCTACGTCAACGTCTACGCATCGATCGAGCA